>Ga0315914_1011810_pt1 | contig 10302 bp, 4 predicted proteins | sample MpolenodulesMG_FD_203920 | JGI IMG/M metagenome (GOLD analysis project Ga0315914, IMG submission 203920) | Medicago polymorpha root nodule microbial communities from Los Angeles, California, United States - elongated nodules | ecosystem: Host-associated > Plants > Roots > Nodule | place: USA... | reverse complement strand
GCACTCTAGTGCCCACCCCGCCCCATGCCCGCACATTATATATACTATACCAATAATTTTATTTATATTAAATTTAGTTAATTAATCCAAAGTCTTTGATATTTATTGTAATATGCACTTATTTTTTTATATTTTAGATGCTTTTATTTGGCTAAATAATATGATGCGTAATATTTGATATGTTGATTTAGAATATTTCATATCATATTTTAACTATGTTGTGATATTTTCTATTATTTATTATCTTTTTGTTGTGAAAGTGCGGGTAATGTGTTCGGGTACGGGCATTTAGATACCCATAAGGTATGGAAACTGGTACCAAACTTATTGCCCACGAGGGTATGAGGAATTTTTTAAAACACGGGTACGGGGATGAGTACTATGGTACCCTGCCCAATGGATACTCATTGTCATCCCTACCACTCACCGGCATACACGCATATAGTACTATTGCTTTTGATGGGCAATAATTTGTGTGATATAATAATTCCGTCTCATGTATTGATGATTGGTGATTGATGGGCAAAGAGGACTCTATTAGGACCCACCCGTTACTACAAAACCATCACCTAGAAAGAGTCCCCTAGCTAAGTAGCACTATACTGTACTTGTGGTGAGTTGTGAGTGACCAAACACATCTCTACCAAAACGGCTTCTATAGCAGACAAGTGCAACATGTTATTTTAAGTTTAAAAAAAAAATCCTTTCAGTAACAACAATCAAATTTTATTCCATTAACTGTAGGTAAAAAAATACTTTGTAACTTGTAACTAGAAATTTATGGTATTATTTGTCTTTACGGATAACACGGTAACCTAATCAGTACATGTAATTAGTCCAGCTTTTAAGATATTTTCAGATGTGATTTTGTTGACATGTGCTTTCTTTTACATGTGATAATTCATCAAATTAATTGGTATTGATTCAACAAACAACAAATAAAACAAATTTTTTATTGTTTAATCGAATCAACATCAACTAAATCATATTGTCTCATTTGAGAAGATCATACACATCTCTAGTAAGATAAAGTGTCATGTATCACTTAAGGTGGATCAATATCTTAAGACTCCGATGAAAATCGATGTCTATGTAAAAATAAGTTTATGGTAGTACTCAAGAAAAAAACAATATTAGACATCAAAACTTAATTTATTTTCTTTTCTTTTTTTACTTTTATCGAATCAATATCAATTAGATCACTATCTCATTCATATAATCGTTGAAAACAATGAATAAATGGCGACGTCAATTGTTGTCGAAATTCGTAAACCACATAGAACACCAATCCACCCCAGCTGTCGCCCTCTGGTTGTGGTAAATATATGAACGAAGAAACATAGGGCATTGAAACCAAATAATGTGACAGCACTAACCCCGTAAAAATAAACTAAGATGAAAAGTACATTTGGTTCCAAGTTTAAACCACTAATTAACATATGAAACGTGATATATTATGGATTGCGAAACTGGGAGGAACTTTCTCGCACACAGTATCATGTTAATTTCTCTATATCCTAATATAGTACTATTTGTCATATTGAAGTATGGGATAATCTACTGCATGGAAAAAAGCATACCTATCTCTAATTACCACAGTCAACCAACAAATTAAAATAAATAAAGTTCACAAAAGGTATGTTCTGTAGTTTTAATTGGTCGTAGATAAGCTAGGTGTGCTCTTATAATTAGTGTTATATATAGTATAGTTGCATGAGTTGGTCAATTATTGTTCTATTCGATAAAACTAATTGTACACCGCATCAACATATGACATATTCAGCGTACCTTTCAATATGTTTGTCTTCCAACCTGTAATATTTTAACAGAAAATGTTTAGGTGTACACCCATAAGATATATCCACATCTTGAGAGAGAAAAAAAAATAAAAAAAATAAGAGTAAATGAGGTGATGAATGATTTTTGTTTTTTTTTGTTTTGAATAAACGTGATAAATGATAGATTGATTTTTCAATAATCATTTTCTTTCTTGCTAAACAAGTCTCTATGAGATATTGTGAAGAATATAATATGATGATTTTTTAAAATAAAATTACCTACTATATATAATTAATTAGTGTAAATTACCTACTATAATTGGCAAGAACATTACTTTTAAAGATAAAGATGTTTTTGTTTTGACAGAATGACTATGCAAATACTACAACTTTATTGCATTGTCTAGAAATGGGATCTTTTGCATACTCACCATCATCTGAATATATTACACTCACATGGCAATAGAGAAAATATTCAAAGTGGAAGAAGAATCATAAATGCTAGGATTGCATCTTCAAAGATACATATGGTTTATGGATTTGGGCACAAATAGGGTGATGAAGAAAACGAGGTTTAAACCAACAATAGAAGTAATATTTCAAGAAAAATGTGGGAGCTTTATAGCTATCTATGTGTATGATTTCAATTTGAAAATGGTATATAGTGTGACCCATTAAAGATATGTAAGTACTTACCACTCAATGACACTTTGAATATGACTTTGAATATGATAAGGACATGTGAGATTATAATGTGGCAATTGGTATATATGGGTAACCATAAACAGCAAGGCTTGGTCTCCAGATGTCCATTATTTAGGAACGGGAAAGATCACTATTTAAAGCAAATGTAGATGTGGAAACCTATAACATGATGCATTGTTGAGCAATTTTTTATATCGATTCTAACTCGTTTTTGTGATAGATGAGCTATGCCAATTTGATTAAATATAAACCATTAAAATTTATAAATGTAAAATAAAATATTTTCAGGTGATTAGCCATTATTTCAAAAATTAATTTTTAAGATTGATATTTTTGAGATAAAGTAAAATGGTTTTATTTTTTATTTTTAATCATATCTTGTACATAATATAGATTGGAAGCAAATAATTATTTAAAGGATAAAATGGGAAGGAGATAAAACTAGATCCTTGTATTCTCATTTTTGATAAAAAAAAATAAAAATCACTCCTATTATATATAAAGTTTGCATTTTTTTTTTATACATAATATATAGATTTAAGGGTTTATCTACTCAATGTCAAAAGTGAAATAAGAATTGAACAACTAACCAAATGTAGTTCATTTTAAATTAGATTGAGTGTATGTTTGGTTTTACAGCAACAAAAACTGATTTTAAATGAATTTATTCTATAAAAAATAATTTTGATTAGAAATAAATTGAATGTAAATTGATTTGTGTTTGACCACATTCATGTAAAAATTAGGTGATCAATAAATATATATTTGAGATAAATAAATGAAAAATTATAGGTTTGAATACATTCTCACATATTGCAATATTCTTATCAATTGAATTACAAGGGACAAAATTAACTAAATTAATTTAATAAATAAGAACATTTACTCATATGTTTACAAAAACTAAGTTGAGCACGTGAAAGTTGGTGAGGAAAGGCAAGCGAAAGTGAAGTGATTAGTCAAAAGGACGATAATAAAGTTAACTAAAAAGGAAGATTTATGTCAAAGAAAGACATATACACATTATAGGCATATAAAATACCTACTAATTAAAGTGAAAAGGCAAGAATCAGTCCTCATGAGTCCTGACAGAGTGTACAAAGTCAATGTCCTTAACTTGGAATTTTCCTACTTGTACTTCAATTTTAAAGTATACCATATTCCCTAATCCCCATGAAATAAAATTCGAAATATTAATAATAAGTTTTACTAATATCAAGTCATCATATAATTTTTTTTTTGAAGAAGCTAAAATGAATTATATTAACACAAACTAAATGGTCTTCCTAGCACTAGGTGTATTAAGGAAGAAACACTGAAGCTCAAACAATATTTGTACAATAATTACAAGTCACCAAAAGATAAAACAGAAAAAATAACTATTAACCAATGTCTAATATCGCAAACGGACTAAGCCACCAACCATGGTAGTTGGAGGAAAGACTAACATATTTCCCTTTCAACCACATAAAAGTCGACGACTTTATTTTGTCCGCCACTTGCAATATAGAGGAGTTTTTGTTATTGAAAATCCTCTTATTTCTTTCTTTCCATATTTCTCACACTATTGCACACCAAATAACCTGAAGGATGAACCGCCTTGATTTGGCAGCTCCCCCCATATAATTAAACTGATTAAAAAGACTTGATGCATCATAAGGCATAATAGTAGCAACATTTATCCACCTGTGAATATGGTTCCAAACTGATCCAAAAACATTATAATGTAAAAATAAGTGAGAAGATGTTTCCACCTCCCCACAACCTCCAACGCACAACTAATCATCAACACCAACCACATTACGACGGTAAAGGTTGTCCTTAGTAGGCAACCTATCACGTAACAAGCGCCAAACAAACAACACCACCTTCAAGGGGACTTCCTTGAGCCACAAATGATACATAGACACCTCAACGTCGACAGTAGCATTAACAGTCAAAAAATTATAGGCATTTCGAACAGTATAAACAGAAGATGTTTCCAACCGCCAAAGTATTCTATCGACCCTGTCAACCTGCAAAGTGACGTAAAAACCTAAGTTCCCCTGCTAGCTCCTCTTCCTACGCAAACAACTTACGCCTCCAACTCCACGCCGCCCCCTCCACCCCCCACCCTAACAAATGCATGTCAAACACCGACACACTCTTCACCACCGACAACTCATATAATCTATTAAATCTAACACTGAAGGACACTCCACACACCCATTCATCCGTCCAAAAGAGAGTATTTTTGCCATCACCTAAAGAACGACAAACATTGCCACGAAACCACTCTTCCGAGCGCATGGTAGATATAACCTGCCACCACGCTGAGGCCGCTCGGCCACCATCACACACTCGGCCATCCTCCACGCCGTAATGAGCCAACAACACCATATACCATAAACTATCTCTATCTATCAACAACCTCCATGGGTAAAGAAAGCTCTAAAGCAGTTAGGAAAAATCCCTCTGAACTCAACTCTTTGAAAATTCGCAGTGTGTGTAGATATTTTTGTGGCTGGTTCTTTTCTATGTAACCTCTCGAATGTTCAATTGGATTTGGATAACATGATTAATTTGGAATTTGTTGAGACAACATATAGTCGAATTGTGCCTCAAAAGCCCAAGAAATGATAGAATGGATGTTAGGATATAAACATTTTTTTTTTTAAGGATAAACGTTGGCTTGTTGTAAATTGTTCCTTGCATTTTCTATGTGTCATATAGTTGATGACTTATTTTTTGGAGCTAGTTCCATGTCAAGCACAAAGAATACCCCTATAATGCATAATCAATACTATAATTGTGATGGTTTTAGACCCGATACCGAGTTTAAAAAAATACTATAATTGTAATGGTTTCTTCTTTTTTTTACTAAAATTGTAATGGTTTCTTGTTTAGCAATTCAAGAAGTTTTTCTACCTATAAAAAAAAAATAGGTTTTACTTTTTACCAAAAAACATATAAAACTGTGTTACTTTTATTAAATTATGATTGTCAAATATTGATGTATTAATTGTTACTATAAATATAAAGTGAAAGACATTGACTTAGAATTAATGTAAATAATATTAATTAGAGGGTATAAATAAATAAAAAAATTAATATATTGTATTGAAAATTAAACGTGTTATTTCTAATAAGTATATACAATTTCAAAATATTTTAATCCCCATCCTCTCCTGATCTTGCTACATATATAAATATATCCCATTTTAGTAGCTAAGCTCATAATCCTCTTACCTCTCTTCCTTTGTGCATATACTCTTGCTGAAAAAAAATTCTCTCTTGCTCTTCTTCTCTTTCTTGCTAGTTCTCTTTCCTCACATGTAATATAGCACCAACTTTTTAACACAAAAAAAGAAAATACATTTATATCTAGCTCTCAAAGTTCTATACTATAGCATAGTGTAAAAACAAGATTTAGAGCCAAACTTGAGTCTTTAATTACTTTACAATACTCTTTACCAAGAGAAACAAATATGGTGTTGGCTTCACCAAAACCAATGAGGAATGAAACGATTTTACCAAATGATCTTATTCCAATAGTGGACCTTAAGAGTGAAAGGTCAGAAGTAATAAAACAAATTGTGAAAGCAAGTGAAGAGTATGGTTTCTTCAAGGTGATAAACCATGGTATTAGTGATGGAACTATTGACAAAATGGAAGAGGCAGGGTTTAGTTTCTTTGCAAAACCAATGTCTCAAAAGAAACAAGCTGTACCTGCTTATGGTTGTAAGAACATAGGATTCAATGGAGATATTGGTGAGGTTGAGTACCTTCTCCTCAATGCTAACCCTTCCTCCATTGCTCAAATATCCAAAACTATATCCAACGATGATCCACATTCTAATTTCAGGTATGTCATGAAAACTACCTAATTACTACTATATTAGATTTTTCTTTTTGTCATTATCCTTTTAACATTTAGTAAGTGGAAGTAGTAGATTTCTCCTTATATGCAATAACATTTTGATTTTTTTTTTGTCTCACTTCATTCAAATTGAATTAATATTTTTTTTATTAAAGTATCTAATTATATATTTAACCATCTTTCTCTTGTGATGATTAAGAAACGATGTGGAGTGATGAGTCTTGAAACAAATTAATTATGTGAATAATCAATTAGATAAAATGGTGGATAATATATAAGTCTAGATCACATTCAATTTTGTAGTCATTCTTAATTAGTTTTTATTTTATTTTAGATTTAAGTTTAAGGGAAATGCTAACCAATACATCCGGGGCATTGGTTAAGGATACTAAAAAGGAAATTATATAGTAATTATTGCATTGAAAACTGTGTAATTAATCCATAAATAAATCAACAAAGTTTCCTTTTATGGTAATAAATTCCTTTTTTTGTATGCTTAACCAGTGCCCCGGGGGCACCGGTTAGCATGACCCTAAGTTTAATTATAAGGGTAATTTTGACGACATAATACAACTTGTTATGAAACTTAACAATGTACAAACGAAATTAACCAACTTTATTAATTAGTGTGAATGTATTAAAAGCGCCTTGTATATAGAACCAAATGTATTATATGGCTTTTCTATGATTTTTTTTATATTGCCTTTTTTTCTTATTATTTTTTTTATTATATTGACTTTTCTATGATGTTGGGACTTGGGGTGGCCATATAGAAACTGTAATACTAAGTATAATAAGACTATAGCCAAATGTGAATTTATAGTTGGAGAGTGGCGATATCATGCACAATATACTTTTTTATATTATGGACCATGCTATAGTGAGTTATTAATTGGCTCGCACATAGATAAATATATTATGCCCGTGACCATTTTAGTTCATTGAGTAATTTTTAGCGTTTTGTTTTGAAACTACTACACCTTCCTATGAGTTGTATTGTTGTATCTGACCAGCAAAGAATGGATATGCTTCAGTGTTTCAACGTTTCCCATCTATAAATGAATACCATGTTTATTTTTGTTATTTACCATACATACTATTTGATCATAAAAAAAAAACATGATAGAAAAAATGGACCGTATACTATTTGTTTATTATACGACTTGTATATTCGTAAAAAATGTAGTGCAATATGAAGCTAGTGTATGCTTGAAATTACGGTATTAGTTTTTGCAAATTTTAATAAATCGACCGAGATTCCAAACATGCCCTTAGATTCTCTAATGTTACATATGGCGGTGCATCCGTAGAAAACCTAATGTTTTCTACAGTTGCAGAACCATATTTTAGGTGTAGGAAATGCATTTACCATTTTAATTGAAAAAATTAGTATAATTATTGGTAATTATTTTTTAACATCAAAACTTTAGTGTTAAATACAATAATGAATGTCTCTCAGTTTTATGTCTATTTTAGAAAGGCATGTAACACAACGGTACAGAGATATAAATATGAGTATTGCAAAGGTTTGAAGAATGACATATTGAGTAAATAAAAGCTGAAAAAAGAAATAAATAAGAAGGGGAAGGTGCAGTGAGTAGTCAAGGAAAGAGGCAGATAGAGTACTAGTGGCACTGACAAAGCTTGAGTTCAGTTACTTCTATCTTAGTCATCACCAGCTAAGAAATCAATCAATAATCATGTTTGTGTTACAGTTATTTAGATAATTAAGATTTATGATTATGACAGGTGTAGGGTGAGTGAATATACAGAAGCAGTGAAAGAGGTGGCATGTGAGATATTAGAGCTAATGGCAGAGGGTTTGGGGGTCCCTGATACAAAGGTTTTCAGCAGTTTGATAAAGGATATTGATAGTGACTCAGTTCTTAGGCTCAATCACTACCCACCTACACTTAACAAGGACAAGTCACATTCCAACAATGTTGGCTTTGGGGAGCATTCTGACCCTCAGATCTTGACCATTCTTAGATCTAATGACGTTTCTGGTCTTCAAATTTCTCTTCAACATGGTCTCTGGATTCCTGTTAACCCTGACCCCTCAGCTCTCTGTGTTAATATAGGTGATGTCCTTGAGGTATTTTTTCTTTTCCTATTCATATGTTAAAGTTTTTTTCTTTTGTGTTAATTCAACATCAAAATAAGATATCGTATATACATTGTATTGTTATTTCTCGGGTCCTTGATGTATTCAATATCAAAATTTTCATGTCAAACCCCACAGACTATTATTGATTCAGTTTGTTTATACCATAATAAAAGGGAGGGTCTCACACTCACTAGTCACTAGGGGCCTCCTCTTGCCATTCAATAAAAAAAAAAACTAGGGGCCTCCTCTATCTATCTATCTATCTATATATCAGCAGCACTAGCATGAAAAGGGGAAATATTTTCAACTTGATAGGAATTGAAGTGAAATGACTTGCATTATTGACTTAATGTCTCTGGAATTGAATTTTAGCAATATCAATTTTCTGTTCATCATCAATGACACAAAATGTGCTAGCTAGCTATACTGATAAGGTTCTAAATATTTTGGGGGACACATCAATTAAATAACCTTGCCTTATCCCTATCATATCCTATTTTAATTTTTCATAATTGAGTAAATTGATTGATATCATTTAATCTAAATGACTTACGTGCCATTTGGTAAATTTGAGGGACTAAAGTTACTCGTCCAATACCATTTCAAGGACCGAAATACCTATTTACTCAGAATGAATGAGAGTTGATGAGAAGTAACTTTGGTGGGAACTAAAAAAGGAGGTAATTGATTTTGTGTGGGTGTATTGTGATTGTGATGACAGGTTATGACAAATGGAAGGTTTGTAAGCGTGAGACATAGGGCAATGACAAACTCATACAAATCTAGAATGTCAATGGCATATTTTGGGGCTCCACCTCTAAATGCTTCCATTGTTGCTCCACCAGTTTTGGTTACACCAACCAGGCCCTCTCTCTTCAGACCATTTACTTGGGCCGACTACAAAAAAGCCACTTACTCTCTAAGGCTTGGTGACACCAGAATTCAACTTTTCAGAGCAAACATTGCATGAGCATTCATAAAGTTCCAATACTTTTACTATGTTATGTAATGTAATGTAAAGGACAGGTTGTTATTGTTCCTTCCTCTCACCCTTTTTTATAATTTATTTTTGTTGTCCATTTTGGACCTAGGAAAGTTTGTATGCTTTTGTTTGCCTAAATATGTTGCAAAGTTAACTTGACATGGCAAAGAAAGCTACTGTTCTTGCATGTAAGACTGAATACTAATAGATGGTTGCCAGTTCTGTACCCTTCCTTCTATCATCAATCACAATCTCTCTCTGATCTCTCTTGTCTTGCCATTTATTTATCTTATTAATGTTGCCAACATAGTGACTAGATAATGTTATAGCTGATATATGCATACAAGATATCAAATCTGCATTTCAGAATTTATGAGTTACAACAAGCTAATTTATTACACTATCATCAGACTATAGCAGGAAGCAACTAGTTTTGTGATCATCACATTAATAAAGACATTAAATTGAATAACATATCCTCAAAATCTCAATCTATCTCTTTCTCATTCATTCTTTTTTAAGACCATCTCTTTCTCAAGACCCATTCTTGATAGCAATTGGCACAAAAACTTAATGGAAGTGACAACCCTTTCAACATTGATTCATAACTTCCATCAAAGTACAAATATTTATAGAAATTTATTTGCACCCGTTCACTTTATTGAACAACATATTTTCACATGAGTCATAATAATTGATTTAAATTAATTAAGGCTTAAATAGGCAAATCGTCCCTGTAATTTCGCGCATTTTTGCAAATCGTCCCTGTATCTTTTTTTTCTTTCAAAACTCTCCTTGTAAGCTTCTGACGTTTTGCAAAAGGTCCTTCCCGTTAACTCCCGTTACAAAAACGGCGACGTGGCAGACGGAG
>Ga0315914_1011808_pt1 | contig 10304 bp, 5 predicted proteins | sample MpolenodulesMG_FD_203920 | JGI IMG/M metagenome (GOLD analysis project Ga0315914, IMG submission 203920) | Medicago polymorpha root nodule microbial communities from Los Angeles, California, United States - elongated nodules | ecosystem: Host-associated > Plants > Roots > Nodule | place: USA... | reverse complement strand
TTTATATATATATATATATATATATATATATATATATATATATATATATATAAAAGCAAATAAAAGGAACAATTTGATAGCCAAAGTTTTATTGGATACTTGGATTAGTATAATCATTCAATAATTTTTTTAGGGATGATCATTCAATTATGTCTTTTTTTATTTTTTTAATATTTTACTATTTTAAAGAACTTTTTCAAATAAAATCTCCTCCAAAGTCACGATCCCTGTTTACTCGCATCACTGACATCATCAAACATTTTTTGGAATGCATCAAAATATTTTTATTTTTAAATGAACAAAAAAATGGTTAAGAAATAGAAAACAGACACACCACCAACTGAAAAACACCACAAAATAAAAAATATATAATCTCAAAACCAACCTTCGCCACACCTTCCTTTGGTCCCATTATGCACGACAAATCACATTCACATCTCTATAAATACACATCAATTTCATGCCTTATTGATCCATCATCAAAACCATATCACAAAACAAAACAAGCAAGTTTTAATTCACTTCATCAAATATACAAAAACATACCAGATCAAACCACAAGTACGTACCAAATCAAATATCCTCATATTCAATCATAGCACATTTTTAGCACACGAAATCCCATTACTTTCTCATTGAATATTCTCACTATTATTACACTTTCTCATTCACCACAAAATTCTATATATACACAAACACCAACACCATTCTTCTCTAACGTTAACATTACACACACATTATTCCAATTTTCTCAATTAGCAACCCTAGCCTCAAAACAATGTCTCCTCCAAACCCTACCCTAAACTCAACCAAAAACAACACCCACAACACCACCACCACCACCACCACCAAAAATGTTAACCCTTGTCCTAATTCACCCTTCACCTTCACCCTTGCTGACTCAACCCTAAAAGTCAACGGCCATGTCATCCTCTCTGATGTCCCCAAAAACATCACCACCACTACCGCTCCTTCCACCGCCATCACCGCGACCAACGGTTGCTTCCTTGGCTTTGAAGCCAACGAAGCAAAAAGCCGCCATGTTGCACCCATTGGAAAACTCAAAAACATCAACTTTACTAGCATTTTCCGATTCAAAGTGTGGTGGACCACTCTTTGGACCGGTTCAAATGGCAAAGACCTAGAAACCGAGACCCAATTCCTCATGCTCCAGAACTCGGATCCAAACCCGGGTTTAGATCCAAACTCTAGTCGACCCTATGTTCTATTACTTCCAATAATAGAAGGGTCATTCCGTGCTTCTCTTCAACCCGGTGAAGACGACAACGTTGCTGTCTGTGTCGAGAGTAGTTCAACTTTAGTAACCGACTCTCGATACAACACTGTTGTTTACCTTCACGCGGGTAATGATCCATTTAAGCTTGTGAAAGAAGCAATGAAAACTGTGAGGGCCCACTTAGGAACTTTTAAGCTTCTAGAAGAAAAAACCGTCCCTGGAATAGTGGATAAATTTGGATGGTGTACATGGGATGCATTTTATCTTAAGGTACACCCTCAAGGAGTTTGGGAAGGTGTTAAGGACTTAAGTGATGGTGGTTGTCCACCTGGCTTTGTCTTAATTGATGATGGTTGGCAATCTATAGCCCATGATGAGGATGCAGTTGATACAAATGATGGGATTAATCGTACGGCTGCAGGTGAACAAATGCCATGTAGGTTAATAAAATTTCAAGAGAATTATAAGTTTAAGGATTATAAACAAGGTTTAGGGTTAGGTGGTTTTGTTAAGGAATTAAAAAAAGGTTTTGAGAGTGTTGAATATGTGTATGTGTGGCATGCTTTATGTGGTTATTGGGGTGGGATAAGACCTAATGTTGAGGGTTTACCTGAAGCTATTGTGGAGAAGCCTAAGTTAACCGTTGGATTAGAGACTACTATGGAAGATTTGGCTGTTGATAAGATTGTTAATAATGGTGTTGGGTTAGTTCCTCCTCATTTGGTCGATCAAATGTATGAAGGTATTCACTCTCTTTTGGAAGAGTCTGGAATTGATGGGGTCAAGGTTGATGTCATCCATGTAAGTCCTTCTATTTTAATTCCACAACCACATATTTTTTATTTTATTTTTTATGTTTAGTCATATTTTTTTTGTGTTCATATATCGTTTGTTGTGTATAGTTATTAAACTGTTAATTTTTTTTCCTAACCAATGTACAAAAGTCAATGACATTAACATAACTAATATTTAAGGTCTCCTGCAAAAATTAGTTAACACAAGTTGAAAAGAAATCTATTTTACTTTTATATACACAAGTCCGTTTGAATAAATTTAGTTGAACTTTTATGCCTTCAACAATTCATGATAGTTTTGTGCATATATATTTTTTTGAATGTGTAATGTTTATTATGAATTGATTTTTATTTTTATTTTCTTGTTGAGAAGCATGATAGAGTATTTGGTATATGTATCTATTATGAATTGATTTTTTTTGTCCTAATTTTTAACAAATAATGTTTTGTTCGAATTCTTTTTCTATAAAAAGTGTAGGTAAATATATTTAGCTTTTTTGACCAAATCCATTTCAAGTGATTTCATAAAAAGTGTAGAAAAATTAGAAGCTAAGATGTCTACACTCAGCTTAATGATAAAAATAAGTTGTTGAAAAATGTTTTTGACTTCCTTCTTACGTTATCTTAATATTTATTTTTTAAAATTTTATTTTAATTTTTCTTATGTCGGTACGTATCAAAAAAAAATGACAGGTCAAGCTGTCCGTAGTGTCAATATCATTATCTATAACCTTTTGTTCCAAAAATGGGAGATATTGTTATTTGTTAATGTGTTTTTGACTTTTATTTGAAAGTTACTTTTTTACCTAATTATATTGACTCTTTTGGTCGGCACGTTATCTGTTCCTTTTTAAATTATAAAAATTGTGCTACTACTTTTCCCTCATTTGTGTTGATTTGTCTCTTTTTCTTAAACACACTTTCTTTAATCTAGTATTAATCTCTACTTAATTTAGAACCAGTCCTTTTCAAAAAAATTTAGAACCAGTCATGTAGGAATTTCTTATCAAATTAAAACTATCATGTCATGTCATGGCATGGCATGCTTTGTTTTTTATTCTTTTATTTACAATGGATATATCATATACATTAACAATTTAATTAATTAGGTATTCATCTAGTAACATTTTCAGAAAGTATATGATAATTATAAGCTATTTTGATAAATTTAATGAAAATAGTAAAATGACTATTCATGAAATATATTCAATTCAATAAGTTTCAACATTTTTCTTAGTTTCTACTTATTAGTTTTGACATTTTGTTTTTTGGTTGATGTGTGTTTTCATGAACTTAACATATATATGGATGTTTAATTTGTAATATTCAGTTGCTAGAGATGGTGTGTGAGAAGTATGGTGGAAGAGTTGATTTGGCCAAAGCATACTACAGAGCTCTCTCAACTTCAGTGAAAAAACATTTCAATGGTAATGGTGTCATTGCTAGCATGGAACATTGCAATGATTTCATGTTGCTTGGAACTGAAGCCATATCCCTTGGTCGTGTTGGTACGTCACGTAATCCAATTTTCTATCCTTAAACAAGTAGTAACACATTCTTTCGCACGTGACACTTTCGGTTTTTACTTTGTTATGAGAGATTCTATTTAAGAAATTCAGTTTGTAATTTGAATCATGTACGTTGTTTTTGCGTAAATATTTTTATACTATCAACCGTTCATAATCGTTAGATCATTAAAAACGTCTGATTTCAATCACAAATACTTTTGACACAGGTGATGATTTCTGGTGCACCGACCCTTATGGTGATCCAAATGGTACATATTGGCTACAAGGATGTCACATGGTGCATTGTGCATACAATAGCTTATGGATGGGAAATTTCATCCAACCAGATTGGGATATGTTCCAATCTACACACCCTTGTGCTGCTTTTCATGCAGCTTCTAGAGCCATATCTGGTGGTCCAATTTACATAAGTGACACTGTTGGAAATCACAATTTTGACCTTCTCAAGAAACTAGCTTTGCCTGATGGTACCATCCTTAGATGTGAAACCTATGCTCTCCCAACTAAGGACTGTCTCTTTGCTGATCCTTTACATGATGGCAAAACAATGCTCAAAATTTGGAACCTCAACAAGGTAAGCCTTCTCTCCTCACTTTCATAATATATATGTAGAAATTATGTATCTAGATCCTCTACAATGGACTTAAAGGTGAAGCGGGTTGTAGAACATAAGTTTAAGGGAGTGAAATAAAATTTCGCTCTCTTAATAGTCTACGGCTGGCTTCACAGTAAAGTCGGTTGTAGATGATCCAATTTGAGAAATTGAATTTATATCCTTTGTAATCTTCCCAACTCTCCAACGAAGTCTAAGTTATTGGATTAATCTAATGGTCGAGTGATCAACACCTCTGGTAATTATAGGTTAATCCAATGACTTGATCTAGCTGGAGGGACTAGAGATGGTCCAATTCTATATAATAGTTGCGATAGCGTAGTAGAATTTGAAGAAATTAGTATTGTTCCGCAATACACTAAAGTAAGTGTTATCAAATAACAGCTACATTCGCGCTATAACACTATAGCATAACGAAGTTTGAATAAGCCATTATTTTCTGCGATTCACAATTAACACTTTTTTTTATAACAGTACAATGGAGTTCTTGGTGTGTTTAACTGTCAAGGAGGAGGATGGTTTCGCGAGATAAGATCGAACAAATGTGCTTCTGAGTTTTCACATTTGGTTTCAACTAAGATCAACATCAAAGACATTGAATGGAACAGTGGAAAGAATCCAATTCCCATTGAAGGAGTTCAAGTGTTTGCTTTGTATTTTAGCCAAGCCAAGAAGCTCAAACTCTTCTCTCCATCTGACACTGAAGATATCTCTTTGGAGCCATTCAACTTTGAGCTTATTACTGTTTCTCCTGTAACTTTATTTCCTAAAAAGTCCTTGAAGTTTGCTCCTATTGGTTTGGTTAACATGCTAAACAATGGTGGGGCAATTCAGTCATTTGAATATCTTGAGGCTCAAGATTTGGTTCAAGTTGGAATTAGAGGTGCTGGTGAAATGAGGGTCTATGCTTCAGAGAAACCTAGGGCTTGTGGAATTGATGGCAAAGAAGTTGATTTTGAATATGAAGAGTTCATGGTTGTGATTCAAGTACCATGGCCTAGTTCTTCAAAATGGTCCTTTGTTCAGTATATATTCTGAGCATAGGATGAGATTGTTGAAACTTTTAAACTTATGATTTTCTTATGTTTTTTCAATTTGAAGTTTTTTATATTGAACGATGTTCAAGTTAAGGGGCTTTTTATTTATCCCTGATTTGGATTTGGATAATTTTTGCTTTTTAGTTTTTACCTTCTGTGGTGAAGGAAGTAACTTATGGATTTTAACTATAATGTCATTCTGAACATCTAGTTTCTATCTCTATTATTATCTAATAAATGACATTTTCTTTATCTCCATTTCTTTCTTTTGTGTTGGATTTGAATTTGAATGTCATTTATTCTTTTAAGTGTGTAGCTTTGTTTTTTCTTCAAGCAAGTACTCATTTTTTGTGCTTCTAATCTTCCAACAAATGTTTGGTAACATCAATATAATATCAACCCTAGAAGTGGTTATGGGTTCAATATATATCTTGGTCCAAGAAAGATTAGTCACAGCTGTGTGACGGTAGATATTTTGTACCAATACCATGTTTATAAAAAAATGTTTTACGAACTACTAAGTCACTACTAAATGCAATTTTAAATAACAACCCTATATCTCTTCATTCTCTTTTACATTGTTTCTCTTCCTCATCTCTTTCCTTACTAACCTTTTCATCGTCGCCTCATCGTTGACAACAATTCCTCCTTCAATGTCACTGTCATCGTTAACATCGTCGTTTTTCTTCTTCTTGCATGCCAGGTTCTAAATAATTGAAGAATGAATAAACCTAATTGAGATTGTTATTCTTGTTGGAGATGTTGACATTATGGAAAATAAAGGCACCATTGGGATGATTGAGTCCTGAGACCCTTGTGTTAAATAGTTAAAAAAGGAAAACCCTAAGGCTTTGTTTGCGAGTTGGGTTTTGGAGGGGAAGGAAAGACTTATGGAGAGGTAACCCCTTGTTTGAGAGCTTTAAAAAATAAGGGAAAGATTTTGGGGGGTTTTGAAGGGCTTCATTTGTCCAATTTTAAAGTTCCCCCAAATTGGGGGTTTTGTGGGGTTAAACATACAAATTGACAATTTTGTCCTCATAATAATTCAAAATTCCAATTATAATTTACAAGATAAATTACAAAGTATACAATGTATTGATTTTAAGGAAAAAAAAGAAGGTAAAATAGTAAAATTATCACATAAGCTCTCCATCTCCTTTCCTTGTTGGTTTCTTTAGATCTCAAACAAGGGGAAGACTTTCCCTCCTTTATCCCTTCCCCTCCCCTCAAAACTCGCAAACAAAGCCTAAGGGTATTTGTTAAGAAGTTTAAAGAGAAAATTTTATCTTTAAAATAGTGTATTCAACACATTAAAAGTTTAAAAAATAACTCTTTCAGCATAAAACTTATAAATTATTTTCATTTTTAAATACTTAACTAATGCCCTAAAGACCCTTGAAAAAACCATGACTAGCACAGTAATGTACCATGGTAACATAAAAAGCAATCCAAAATGATTATTTTTGTTGCAAAATATTTATCACTTGAATACAGTTATACAAATGTTTGATCGATATAATATGAACGTTAAAAAAAAATCAATATAATATGAAGTAAACCTTGTATACTTGAAGTGGTCGTGAGTTCAATATATATCATGGTCTAAGAAAGATCGGTCACTACTAAGAGCAATTCTAACAAACCCACATTCCTTCATTCTCTTTCACATTGTTTCACTTTCTCATCTCTTTCGTCATTAACCTTTTCATTGTAGTTCACCTCATAAGCAACGTCTCCATCGTTAACATCGTCGTTTTTCTTCTTCTTGCATGTTAGGTTCTAATTGAAGAATGAATATATTCAATTGAGATTGTCGTTCTTGTTGGGGTTGTTGAGCACATAAGAGTTGATTATTAATGGGTTAAATTGAAAATGGTGGTGAATGATTCTCAACCATCTTCTCGGACTCAATTTTGGACATGAATGGTGGTGACGATATGAATGTGCATGGTTTGAGTTTATGGCGTAATGGATTGTTGTTTTTGATCTGGGTTTTCTCGATTTCGTATGGGTCTGTTTCAAGTTTCATATAGAAACAACATCAATGAGTTTGAATGTTGGAGATGGTTGAGTCCTAAGAACATTTTCCTCCTTTCATATAAAATTAATCGAGCCAAAAAATGGAAAATAAACGCACCATTGACACGTCAGAAAAATATGCCACATGAAAATGAGTCCAATGACCAAATTAATAAAAACAACATTTATAATATATAAGCGTTAACGCAATAAAAAGAACAGAAAAACGAATACGTAAATACCTGTTATATGCGCGTTTTTCCAAAAATTATTGTAAATCATTATATATATTTTTTTTAGAAAATTATAATTTTTTTAAAGGAGAAAATTATATATTTTATTAAATTTACGGAAATTATTTTTTGGGTCATAACGATGCTTTTAAAATCACCATCAAAATTACTTAAAAATAAAAACAATTCACCATCAAAAACGCTGGTCCTTATTTAAAAGAATAGGTAATATTAATTATTTTATATGTTATTCATGTACAAAAGTATTTCCTTCGTGGTTTTTCCCCTTGAATCAAGAAAATTTACTTTTATCATAAAAAAATAAAAATTTACTTCAATGATATTTTTTTGTTTTTTTTTTTGTGTCCGGGTTTTAACCCGTACCTTGCATATATTATGCATTGTCCCTGCCAACTGAGCTAAGCTCACAAAAACTATTTTTTTTGCTTTTATTAATATATAAGAGTATTTAAAATAACAATAATTTTTTTAAATAAGAAAAATTAGTCCACCTAAATTGTCATCAGAGATAATTGAACGTAAATTTTTTAGGTCCAAGTCAACACAATCAGACAAACAAGTGGGTTACAATAACAATTATTTTTAATGACTTCCTCCAAAAAAAAAGCATTTAATGACTTCCTATCAATATTTTCCTTTAATGACTTGATAAAATAAATAAATTTTAATGATTTGAAATCAAATAATTCCTTCTGTTTTGAAAAAATTTCGGATCTAAAAGATAGTATTAAATGCTACACGTTTTTGTTGTATCCAAATACCAGTATGCAAAGATGATGACACATATTTTTGTTGAATAAGGATTTTACCATATCTTATTAGTTTTTTTTTGTTTGAAAAACCATATCTTATTAGTTTTTTTTAAGGACCATATCTTTTTTTTTTTAGTCAGGTAGCCTAGTGGTTAGAATTGGGGTGTCCGGGGTTCGAACCCCGGCCCCTGCATATAATAATGCATTGTGCTACCAACTGAGCTATGCTCACGGGACGAAGGACCATATCTTATTAGTTATTGATTTGAATAAAATTACTAATATTAATAATTTATGTGATCATCGGTTCTTAAAAGAAATAAATACATGATGAGTACGGAGAATTTGGTATTTATACTTTTTAAAAACAAACAATGTTGTTGAGCATTTACAAAATTTACAATGAAAATAATGTTTTTCTATATGCTGCTATTAGACTACATTTGATTAAAAGATTAAATTAAAATCAGATCAAGTTTAAAATTAGAATTAATATTATTTATTTAATTAGATAAAAAAGTAAATTAATAATAATAATAAAATTTAAATTCCCTGAATTTTTTTTTAAATGAAATATAAAAATTTACCCATGTTATATAAAGTATTGGTTTGATAATGTTGTAATTTTTCTTACATAAAATATTATATTCCATTTTGGCTTGGTAAAAAAAACAAGTTATACATAGTTTTTTCTATAAAAAAAAGTAACTTTTTTATTTAGATTTTTTTTTTAAGAGTTATTAGGAAAAAGATTTGAATCTACGTAATTAATAACATCCAATTTTTTCGAAATACGTAGTGAAGATTTCCATCTTTATACATAATCAAATTCCTATAAAAACTGTAGGAGTTTTATTATCAAAATTTAGATGAAAAAGTTTTCTTATCCACTTGCTTCTCCTTCAGTTTCACTTCTGGTAAATTTGAAGTTTTTTTCTTCTTTTCAGTTGTTATTTGCTTTAATAATTTTCCTTTTGTTAGTGTTTGGTTTCCCTGTTATTATTAGGGTTAAGTAGTTTTCTCGTCCCTACTTTATCCCTATAAAAAATAAACACTTTTTCATCTAAATTTTAGTCTTTGCTAATATACCAGATCAACATATTTTCAATGATTTCATGCATGCTTACATGTTTAGGGTATTAAAAAAGCACAAAAAGTGTTATTTTTGATGGGCACATAAAAAAAAACGAAATATATTTTGCAGGAACAAAATAACATATTTAGCAAATCAAACATGCTCTTCTTTTCGGTTTTGGTGTTGTTTAGGTTTAAGCCTTTTTCGTTGATATTAGTAGCAAGGGTTGTTTGTGTAGGTCGTGTGATGGTGTTTACCTTGTGTTTGGTTTGTCTTAATACAAGAGTGTAACATTTAACTTGCTACTAGGTACATGTTGTAAAATATTTTTCCATTTAAAAAAAAACTCCTTTTTGGGGTTTTTCTTCTCTCTTTAGTTAATATTGTCGAGAACAATTATTTGTCAAACTTTACTCGCAAGAACAATTTTTAGTGGAAATTTACTTTTTTTTTTGACCAACAAAAACTCATATCATATCATTCATCACACAATTTGGAATACAAGATGGAATCAAATCAAAGACTTGGTGACGAGCTTGTAATATTGACACCCTAGCGAAACTATGAGCGACAACATTCGCTTGTCTCCTAACAAAGCTTATCTTAAAGTTTGTACATTGCTATAACAGTGACCTGCAGTCATCAATGATACTACCAAATTCTGCCTGGTTGTTATTCTTATCATATATGCTATCAACCACTGGTTTACAATCTAGTTCTATTTGCACATTTGATAATTCTAACTGTCCAAGCCACAAAATGGCATCTCGTAATCCAACTGCTTCCGCTTCTTGAGGAGGGGGACAACCTTCATACCAAGTTGTAGCAGCTTTTACGAACCTGCCACGATGATCTCGAATACACATACCTGTCCCAAACCGGTTCTGTGCCCTGAAGATGGCTGCATCTACGTTACACTTCAGAAATCCCGCTGCTGGTGGCTGCCACGTAACTGTATCTTGCGGTGAATGCTGACTGTGTGCAGTAGCAGAAT
>Ga0315914_1011806_pt1 | contig 10305 bp, 5 predicted proteins | sample MpolenodulesMG_FD_203920 | JGI IMG/M metagenome (GOLD analysis project Ga0315914, IMG submission 203920) | Medicago polymorpha root nodule microbial communities from Los Angeles, California, United States - elongated nodules | ecosystem: Host-associated > Plants > Roots > Nodule | place: USA... | reverse complement strand
GAGTATTAAATACACATATTTCTTCTTTTAATTAATTGTCTTATTTATCACTTTAATTAAAGTAAAATAAGTGGAATTTGTTCATTTAATGCTCCTTAACCAGTGCCCCGGAGGCACTGGATAGCATTACCCATAAATAAATTAACCAATTGACATACGTATTTTTTTGTTACATTGTCAGACGTGTAATAATGTAATAAATTAAAGGTGATTTTTTCATAATATTAAATTAAGGATGGTTAGTACTTTATAAAACTAATTTAATTAAAAAACTATACTTTTTTCTTTGAATCATAATATATTATAATTAATTAAATTAATATATTTTTAGTTGTGTCATAATTTTAATTTATACATGGTAATCAAATCGACTACTAAGGTTAAAACTAATTTTTTAATAATGAGAAAGAATGGAATTATTATTAATTAAAGTGACACTAGTAGTCATATTACAACCATCGCATAGTGGATTTGAACAAGTTAGTCCTTAATTTTTATTTTTTTTTGTAACGGACTGATCTTGCATTTTTCAATAAACTTTGTCAAAAAGATGGAAGGTCCAAAAAGTGTTTAATGTATCAAGCATGATTACTTACATACATGTCATTCTTATTGTTTTTCAATTCAATCCTAAATTACAAATAAATAGTTCATCAATAACATTGTAAATCAATTGGTCGATCAATTTTGTTTCATACGAAGACTGAATAAAACACCTATAAATCCTAGTCTTGAAAGCGGTGAATTAAGACCTACAAAAGTGAGTAATAAACCTACCACATTGTTTTTTTTAGGGATAACCTACTACATTGTTTGTAAAGGATACTATCATTATTCTTTATATAGTGCACCACACTCATTAATTTATACATAAATAAATTAATATAAAAATGATTATTGCAAATTCTTAGAATTATCCAAATACAATTTATCAAATAGGTGTTGATTACACACACACACACACATATATATATATATATTTATAAAAGAATGACATTTTTTGACATTGAATCATCTGCCATATTAAAAGAGATTTGATGAGAATCCCTCAATCCAGTAAATATTTCAATGTAATGAAAAGGTAGATTTTCAAAAATATACTCACAAAATTTGTCTGTAAAATGACCCCTTCACACCAAATTACAATGTGTCATTTCATAGTTTATGGAACAAACACACACACACATCTCTCTCTCTCTCTCTCTCTCTCTCTCTCTCTCTCTCTCTCTCTCTCTCTCTCTCTCTCTCTCTCTCTCTCTCTGCGCTTCAGCCATGTCGAGCGGATAGAAAACTCGAGGTCGCCAAAAGATTGTGATGAAAAAGATGAGCAATGAAAGCAACCTGCAAGTGACTTTCTCGAAGCGTCGTAGTGGACTCGTCAAGAAAGCTAGTGAGCTTTGCACCCTTTGTGGTGCATATGTTACTCTAATTATATTCTCACCTGGTGAGAAGGTATTTTCATTTGGTCAGCCAAGTGTCGAAACAATCATAAATTGGAACCTCTCTCAGGTTCCACCCTAAAACAATGGCATAATGCAATTCATTGAGGCATGTCGTAGCGCCAAAGTGCACAAGCTCAATTCTCTGCGGACTCTTATGAACGATGCATTGGAAATCGAAAAGAATCGTCAGAATGAGCTAAGCCAGTTGTGAAAGAAAAATGAGGCTCATTTTTGGTGGACTCTTCCCATTGGTGTGATGAATATGATCCAACTTGAATTATTCAAGAATCTTCTTGAATAATTCAAGTGGGATCATATGCATCCCATCAATGGGACAACTCCACCAAAAATGAGCTTGCACACTTTGGTGCTACGATATGCCTCAATGAATTGCATTATGCAATTGTTTTAAGGTGGAACCTGAGAGATAAAGATTTAGGACCGTTTCAACACTTGGTTGACCAAATAAAAATACCTTATCACCAAGTGAGAATATAATTAGAGCAAGATATGCACCGCAAAGGGTGAACAACTTGCTAGCTTTCTTGAAGAGCCCACTACGACGCTTCGAGAAAGTCACTTGCAGGTTGCTTTCATTGCTCAATACTCTGCTGACTCGTATGAACGATGCACTAGACATTGAGAAGAACCGTTGGAATAAGTTGAGCCAGCTGCAAAAGAAGAATGAGGCTCATTTTTTGTGGAGTTGTCCCATTGAAGGGATGAATATGATTCAACTTGAATTATTCAACACAGTTAGTGATCCTTTTAGTTGCCCAATCTCCCATTCCAACTTTTGTTTCATATCCAGTTGTCTTACAAGCTTAACGAATTCAACATGAAGTCGTTCTTTTTCTCTCTGTATATAAATTGATATTTGAATAACATAAATACTATGCTAACGTTAACCTAACAAACACAATTTTTATCAGTAACAAAACAAAAGGAAAGGGAATATAGACCTTATGATTTTCAACCATATTTGCGAATTCTTCATCTGCATTTAGGTTATCCAGAGCAGCGATCTGAAGAGATATGTTTTCCATTGCATTTTGCATGGACAAAAAGTAACATCAGCGGAAGCATGAAATCACATTTTAGCAAACAAAATAAATGAATTCAATTACAAAAATTATTATGTAACTGTTTATTCCATGGTCAACAATACATACCATAGGATGATTTTCTCCTTCAGAATTTTGCATTTCATCATTGTTCTTTCCAACCTCTTGCTTCTCCATCCACTTTTCAAAGAACACTGATACCTAAAACAATAATATGCATTTTCGAAAATTCACAAGTAAAAAGTTATGTATATTTTTTTAGTGATTAAATTTTGGAAATCATTCTTGTGATACAGATAGATAAGAAAGTAACAAGAAAACAAATACTCTTCATTATACTAGTAAGATGCAAGTTCGTACGCTATGAAAGTATATAATTTATAAAGTTCCTTCGGATAACATCTTTTATATGGTGTGCAAAAAATTCTTTAGAATCTACTCCCACAAATTAAGATTCCATCCAGCTTCGTTCCTAGTATTTTATGGGCCTTCAGCCAAGTTTGATAAAAGGCCCCCCTTATATAATATATCATAATTTTTTTTTTATATAAATGATGAGACATGCGTTAATCATGACGATTGACATATCAGCTATGGTGTCACCCTAAGTCACGATAACATCAAAATACCATAATACTCTTCATTTGCATACCCCCTTTAGAAAACAAATTGATATATACACCCATCCCCTCTAAAAAAAAATTGGTCATAGGTTCCCGCACCCCTGGCCTATAACTTGGGCCGACCTTGATTACATCACGTATGGTTCATGTGATATCCAGGTCACACCAGTCGTCGACATCCAATGGGAGACTGACATGTGGCAAGGAAGAAAAACAAAAACAAACATGTTTTTTTTTTAAGAATCCATACTAACCTATTAAAATTGATATTGGGGAGAATAAAACTTGAGACTTTGAGAGGAGCACACTGAAAAGTCCAAGCCGACACCACCAGACCAGCCTAGGAGGGTTAAAAAAAACATAATTAGTGCAATCAAAAGCAAAAACTATAATAGATTTACTATAGTACTCACCTTCATATCAATTTAATGGTCATGGAACCATTATTTGTTCGAATAGCCCGATTTGAGTTAAGTTTGATAATGTGGTCATCTGATGTTTTATCAGTGCCCATCTCAAATCTGAATAACTTGTAACCCTAAATTTAACTCAAAATCCTAAGAAAACCCTCTAAATATGTTTTCATATGAGTTTGATTTTAAAGCCATCTGAATTCAAATTGAAGGTATAATTCTCAAATTTGATTCTCATATGTATCTAATTTTCAGATCTATAAATGAATTTTTTATTATTCCTTAATTACTTTTTAGGACAACTCATTTCGAAACTCATCATGCGTACCCATAAAACGCAAAATCTTGGCAAATCATAAAAATAGAGGAAAATTGACATAAACATGTCTTGTGGCGTGATAAATAAATATATCAATTTCTAAACATCTCATTCTTTAAAATCCGTTTAATAAAGAAAAAGATTGCAATATCTAAAGAATAAATCAAGTAATAAGTTATGATATGATCTAATTGAATCACGTTGGAATTGAAAAACAATATTAAATTGCATACCTGATTTGTCTTGTTGAATCGATTAGGCCAGAACTCTTAGGTTTTCTTTTACGTTGTTGTAAAAAAATGTTGCACTGTCAGTGGTAGGATGACATATCATTATATAGTATTGATCAAATGGGCCGACCTTGTGTGTCCAGACCCAAAGAATGTTGATCTGCCTATAAATGACCCAAATTAGATTGAGTTGTTTTTGGCACCTCCTTATTTCTTATAAGCTACTTACACCTCATTGGATGTATGATTTTGTATCAAAACTTTGATGTTTTGTTTGTCAATATAGTTTAAGCATATGATTGTGCATCCTTCCAACCTTTCATATAAGGTTGGCGATGATGGAATAACATATAATGTTTTTAACTATGTTTTTAGTTTTTTTTTTTTTTTTTGTATTTGAAGGCAAATTAGAAGGCAATAAGACGAATTGGTTATGATTTGAGAAACTTTTTGTATTGTTTTCATTTGAGTCTTGTAGTTTAGTTTTATCCCAAATCATGCAAATCCATGGGTGTTTTGAGTCTTTTTAGTGAGAAAATCATGTAAATCAGCAAAACAGACACCAAATGAAGGATCGAAGATATGAAGATTAAAGATTAATGGTTCTTAGAAGACATTTGAAGACGATATAAAGTTAAGAAAATTCATTTGAAGTTCCAAGAGATTGCAAGACGTAAGAACGCTTGAAAAAGGGTTGGAAACTGCAGAATTCACGCACAAGGGGCTGCCAGAAGCGCCCGTGCACCTAGGACTATGCAGCAACGCCGGAAAATTGCACTAGTTTATAAAAATAAATAATGACTTGCAATAGGTTTATGGGTTATAATGGGGACATTAGACCTAAAAAATGGTACAATACTTTCGAAAATTTCTAATTTGGCTTCCTAAAAAAAATACTTATGGCAATTTTTTACGATCCCTTTCTCAAAAGATGTTTTCATAATTACTTTTGCTGTTTGTGCAGATGAGGCCAATTTAATTCGATATTTAAACACAGTTGTTCATTTCGATGGGAAGATAACATTGTGGTGATCAATTTAATCTTATGTAAATTAATATTGAGATTTACTTTTTCCACCCTATGTCTTTCCTCGCACGCCCTTTTTTTTCCCAAAAATACCCCACGTCCAAATTATATAATCCGAACACCTTTTGGAATATTAATTCCGGATTTGTTCGTGGATTTTGGCACTTCATCCAACCTCATGGATGATGATGCCATGTATGAATAGATAAATTCGGATTATATAATCCGAAAATTGTAGAAAAGTTCCGGATTATATAATCCGAAACGTGTAAGTCACCCCGTTGAAAGTCAACAAAAGGGGGTGGTGAACGATGATTCTGAATTATATAATCCAGAAAGTGATAAACATGTCCGGATTATATAATCCGAACTGCATCAGTACAGAGGCAGAAGCCATCTATTTTGGCTAAGCCTCTGTTTTAGAGCAAATTTAGTCAATTTTGTTGGCCTTTGATCATATGCAAACCGAAAAATCAAGTTATAACATCAAAATTAACAACACAATATAATTTTCAAATATTAATAAAATATATTATCCAAATGTTACATAACATAATGATCCAAAATATTCAAACATTAAAATTAAATAAAATACAATTAACCCTAATAACTACACCCGTACCACCGCCACCTCTAGCACCCATGCCACCCTCAGTAGCTCCCCGCCGACGATAAACCTTCCCATCATGCACCTCTTTCAACACATCCTCCAAATGTTGCCATTCCTCAGACCCTCGCGGCACCACACCACTGGACATCACAACGTAGACATGGTCTCTGATGCGGCTCATCCTTCCGCTAAGCTGTACGTACCCAACCTCTCCATCCTCCTGAGCAGCTTGTGCATCAAGAACCTCACGCTCCGATGGCCTCGACACCGGTACCGGCATGTCAGGAAGAATCATGCGTGGACGAGACACCTGGTAAAACCACTCGTTGTATCCCTCTGCCGCCTCCACATCATGAACTGCACGGTGCCCCAACTGCTCAGGTGTCATCGCATAATCAAGTGCACGCCGAAAGCGGTTTGAGATCTCCGCCAAATTAATATCAGAAGGTGCACTCTGAAAGGGATGTATCGGGATCGTCTGAACCCTCCCAAACTGACGAAGCACCCTCTCCGGCAGATATCTCACCATGCGGTCTCCGTATCTCAGCCATTCAGAGTAAAGGCTGACCCGCTCAAACAGATGTGCCTCACGGTGCTCTCCATATGGGGCCATGACAACGCCACTCAGATCCAACCTATCAAGTAGGTTTCTGTAGTTGTCTGTTGTGCCCAAACCATACAGTGGTACACAACATCGCGCGTGGATCTTGACGCTCTCGATATCCTGCTCAGACATCCTTGCTCCCCATACCTTGGAAGTGCTGATACACCCAAGCCTGCACAAAAGACAACCACATATAAATATACAAACCATAAACACTTACATTTTAAAAAATAAAACATAGTTTGAGCTGTTTATACCTGCAACAAAGTCAGGTATCCTGCCACCTGACTGCAGTTCCATCGTACAACATTGTTGAGCTCTCTATACAAGTGAGCTAGTGCCGCAGCTCCCCATGAATAACCAACAACAAGATCAAGGTCTTTAAAGTAGCTCAGGTAGACAACATCCACAACATTCTGGCTCTTGTTAGTGAAGAGCGTGATCACCACCAAGTATAGCAAATATATGCAACCTCTGCACCTGCTGAGTCATACCATACTCGGTCTCCAAATCCAACTGCTCCTTCATACGCTCCTTGAAAATCCTCTGCAAGTAGCCAAATCGGTAATGTGCACCTTTGGTCTTTCCTATCTCAATAAGAGCTTCACCCGTATCAGACCCCAAGTGCTCCTCCATCCATTTCATCGCCTCGTCCCGTATCAGGCCCCAAATTACTTGCATGCATACATAAATCGAACTAACCTTCCATGTGATGCTTGTCAAGGATTGAAATGCGGTGCATTTGAGCAAGATTTCCCCGATTTTGGTTGAATTTTTACAGTTCGAATTTTGGGATTAGAGGGAGAGAGAGAGTAAGTAAAAAGTGAAACTGAAAAAAATGGGGGGTGAACATCCTTTCATACTTCGAATGTGTCCGGAATATGTAATCCGAACCAAAAGTTAATTGTCCTGATTTCGTTTTCCGGAGGGCAATTTAGTAATTTTTGTAGGGCACATGAGAAGGGCATAGGGTGGGAAAGGTAATAGTCATTAAAATTTCTTAGAACTTTATTATTTTTAGCGTCTTTTTTAATAAATGGTAAATGCTTTTAACAAGAATAGCCTAACAATCCGCATCATAGCAATCAGACACTCTACCCACAAAAGCAACATTACTTCTAAAATCTCAGCCACACTAAAAAACGTTTCTTACTAGCAGCACCTGGAATACAAGAGCAAAATAGCAATCCAAAGTCATCACTATACCTTTATCTAATTATCTTGATCAGAGGATAGCATCAATTAGTACTTTAAATATGCTTACACCTCAATAAAATAAAATAAAAATCTCATTATACCAAGGATTTTGTTATATCAGTATCAAGCTCCTTCATCCCTTAATGCAAGATTCTTCATTATCAAGAGGAATTGGCTTTCCATATATCGAGTATAATAAATACTTGAAATGAAAATTTAGCAACTTAACATGACCAAAAGATCCATTGTAATTTTAAATTCAAGTGATGAAGAGTCCATGTCATCAGCCAAGAACAAATACAATATGCTGCCGTCAACCCCTCAATCAGAAAGCCAATGATCCAGTTATTGCATTAAGACAGGAAAATCCATCCATTCATGAGTCAAATTATGCAGCCTTTTAGTTACTTGCCTAATTAAAACATGTGACAAACGACAACCTAATGCTTCAAGTCCCTATATAACTCACTATATATATTAACCAAGAAAACATAAGGATATAAATTGAGTTCAGAGTGAAACATTGGTTGCACAAGCTTTGGTTTTGTGTGAAGCAGGGAGAGCATATTTGTACATAAATTTGGTCTCACATGATTTATGAATTAAATAAACACTATTTCTTGTTTGGGGATGACATTACAAATATATATGTTATAAAGAATACATTGGTTATGATGATTTGAATGAAAGAGACATGATTCAAGTTTAACTCTACACAACAAACTATTCCTATACTGTAACCATAGTTGCGGCATCAGGGTGACAAGCAACCTAAAAAATTTCATCTGAAACATGATTGTCTCCAAAAAAGTCAATCAGAGACAAATGAAGGTATCCACTTCAATGACTCCTTCCTTGCTATCTAGGGATGAGTGAGTTTAAAGAGCAACTAATTGAAGCTTAAACTGAAACAACAAATGTAGGAAAAAAGGTCAATGCATACTGCTTTATGTCTTCTTCCTCGTCATAAAACCCCAAAATTTATGTCAACAGTAAAAGTTACATCAAAATAAACCAATAAATTAAAATTAACAGTTAATCATAAGTAAATGTGAGATGGAATTAGTAGAAGAGAGAAAAAACTCAAGATCTGTGGATTCCATCTCTACAGTTGTCTGGCCGCTGCCCAATTACAACAAACCCACCATTTTTCTGAAAATCAGAAAACAAGCAGTAGTAGCTATAATCAAGCTTTTCCTGTGCGCACTGAATCTTTAACAAGAAAACAACACATGAGTGTTCCTCGTCCAAAACAAAATCAGGCCAAAAACAAAACTACAACTCTTGACAAAACAAATTTTTAAAACAAAAAAGTTAATAATCATAACAATATAAAATCAGAAGGTTGAGGGGCTCACATCAAAGCCAAACCCCTTTGGTGAAAAAGGCTCGGCGGCACCATTAAGCATAGTTTTAAAACTCGGCTCGGCCATCGACTCGGTAAGGTCATTGAGTCACTGGTTCATTGGTCGAACCATTGGGTCACTGGTTGAACCGCATGACTGAATCGGTTTAAATCGGATGACTCGGATGTATAACTCGGTCCTTATAATACATGTCTAAACATTTAGCCGGATAAAATATGATGATTCGATCACTAAAAAAATATATAAAAAAGTCTAAAAATATAAGTTAACATTATTTCCTAAGCTTACTTTATTTAAGATTCATTGATTTAATAAAAAAAAAACTAATAGCCAAAGAAAAAACGTTAAAAAGAAGAAGAAGAAAAAAAGAAAAAAAAGGTTAAAGAATAGAAAGAAAAGAACATGGGGCTTGAATAAATGGGCTTAGACAACCCGAAACCCATCTTTTAAGAAATGGGGTAAGGCAATAAACCCTAATTTCACTACACTTACAGCCGCATACCAACATCATTCATTCACAACATTGACCCCTTTTCATACTTCTCCATCTTCTTAGCAATCGTAAGGAAAAGAAAAAACAAAGTTTGGATGCACATTGAAACCAAACTAGATACAAGATTACAAGCACAAAACGTTGTAAAATCATATAGTTGCTTGATTAATCTGCAATTTCACTTTACATCCTACCTTCCTATCTTATTTCTTTGTTCTGAATTTGTCTATTTTCTTCTGATTCTTGTTTGAAAAATGAATAAGTATTAACCCGGTTCGGTTTATAAAAACCGCCGAGTCGCCGGTTTTCACCGGTTTTGGTCGAGCCATACCGGTTCCCACCGGTTCAAAAACATGACCGATCCACAAGACAGCTCGAACCGGACATCCCTCTGGTTCCCGATCGGACCGGTTCGACCGGCCGGTCCGAGCCGGTTTTTAAAACTGTGCCATTAAGCTCAAAGCTTCTTTGATTTTGTTTTGTTTGATTTTTGGGGGGGGTGAAGAGAATAAGTGTGTTTCTATCTACGAATTTATCAATGGAATTGGGTATTCCCACTCAGGACTTCTCTCATTCTAATCATTGCCCACTCGGGTATTCCCACTTTCGGCTCAGCAAAATGCTGAAACACTAAAAGCGGTGAACAAAGGATACAACTCATATGCATCAACCATTTTTTTAGGGTTTCATTTTTTCCTGAAAATTTATGTATTTTACCTTATCAAACATAAAATACAAAATATTAACAGGTTGGCCCCTGTTCATCAATTTGTAGTCATTCTTGTTCCTAACAATTCTATATAGCATTTATAATCATCACTGGTTTTCCTCTACTCCAATTCAATCTAGATCCTAGGTGAAAGGATCAAATGCCCTTAAATTACATGTTCAAAAGGCCAAATAGTTCTAATACTAA
>Ga0315914_1011803_pt1 | contig 10307 bp, 3 predicted proteins | sample MpolenodulesMG_FD_203920 | JGI IMG/M metagenome (GOLD analysis project Ga0315914, IMG submission 203920) | Medicago polymorpha root nodule microbial communities from Los Angeles, California, United States - elongated nodules | ecosystem: Host-associated > Plants > Roots > Nodule | place: USA... | reverse complement strand
GGTCCATAATATGTACCACATACATCATTAATTAAATTAACCCAAAAAGTTAAATTTGCTTATATTTTGGAACGGAGGGAGTAATGGTTTAATTAATTTTCGTTTGGTTCAGTTCGATTAACCGGTTCGGTTCAGTTTTTTGATATTTTTGCCCACCCCTACTTAAAAGAAAAAATGTTAAGGAATGTATGATTTGGATGAAAATGCAATTTTGTTTTTACCATTTGGCAATTTTGAGAGAAAAAACTGACCGATAGTTGCAATTTTAAGTACAAAATTTGTGGTTTACTTGCTAAGAATGAAATCGAAAACGCGGTGAGCACCATCTTTGTGCATTTGAAGTGTTCAAATTTGGATTTAGCAGGTTACGGATATTTTTGACTCATTGCTTGAGTAAGCAATTCTTTAGTCTGAATTATTCTAATTCAATAAGCTTTTAGTTTTCACTTTTTTCTTACAAAATTACTCTTGTGGTGAATATATTCAAGGGTCTTGCTAAGGGCAATGGTTAAGGAAGTCAAAAGTAACATGTTTGTATTGATTTCAACAACATTTTGACTTTTAAAAAGTTAAATTTATCACTTTTCACCATTTTCCAATACTATATTTCTATTTTTATCCCCTTATTCAATGTCCCAAGGGCAATGGTTAGCATTATCCTATATTCAATTATAAGCTACTTTAATTTTAACTTAATTTAAATCAAATCTAAATTATTTTCAAGCACAATAAAATCACTCAAAATCCTTTACTAGTGCTTATATTGATTCACACCTAGTGAACAATAGATGCATCACGGCTAGGACATTGATCCTGAAAAGCTGCATTTGAGGGCCAAGTCCTTATTATGTTCACAAAAAGTTCTGTTTCCAAGCATCATACAGATCAAAATGCATCTATTCCTAGTTACAATAACAGTTTTATAAAGTTTATGTAATTTGCATATTTCTATTTCAGCATGTAACACTGTAAAATGTGTCCAAAAAGTTAGACTATTTCCTCGTAACTATTGATTGATTTTGTCATGTCAAATGGCTTATATGTTTCCACGATTGTGTTTGTAAATTTCACATGGTCATGTGCCACGTGTCATGTTTGCCGGTATTAACGGTGGGGACACATACTGTGGTCTTTAATGGAGGGACACTGAGGATGTTGCCCATGAATCTTTTGTCTCCTCATTTGGATTTTTGTTGCTACAATCTGTGAAAAAGTCACACTTGAAGTGTTAACAATCTCGAATGTTTAAAGGATTTTTACTTTGTTCAAGCATATCAACGTTTTTTTTAAGGGACCAAAGAACTATATTAATGAAAACAACACAAGACACAAGTAGAGTGAAAGAGACAAAATACAATTATAAGTCACAAATAACCAAGGCCAAAGTCAAATACTCCTATCGTTTATAATTATAATTATAATAAATGATATTTGTCCATAAATACTTTTTTCGTCTCTGTATGTAAGTACTACGGGCGGATCTGGACTCACAATATTGTGAGGCACAATTTTTTGTCAAATAATTAAATAAAACTAAATTTAATAAGAATGAAAAGCGCTTCTTTCTATTTGTGCTGTGCGCTTGGTGAGAGAAGAACAGTGAAAAGGGTTTGCTAAAGTGAGGGGAAAGTGTTTACAATGTACTTGTGTTCTTGGGTGTTCGCGGTGCAGTTTGGTTCGGTTGACTTTTAAATTTAAAATAAAATCCGAACAAAACCAAACCAATGCGGTTTGGGTTGGATCGGCTGGTGCGGTTTTTTACGGGACAAAACAATTTTTTGTTTCCAACATTAAATCAAGTTAAAAAACTAAAACACAACATACTTCTAGCAATGTTTCCGACGATGTTTTTAATTTCATGAAACATTAAAATTTCATTTTCACTAAACAACATAGACCAAATTAAAAATGGGGACAAAAAGTAATTCTATTATGTAAGAAATGTAAGAGAATAAGATTTCATCATTCTTTAAAAGTTCAATTTGTACATAAATACATTTTTGAAATAAAAAACCAAAGAAGAAACTTAACAAATGAAAATATATGTCATTTATAAAAGTTTCGGCTGAGTTTCTATGAGTATTAGCCTAGATGACGTATATTAAATTAGTATTTTTTTATGTTACTATTTGGTTTGGTTTGGTTCGTTTGGTAAAACAAAAACCGCAAACTGAACCAATCCATGTTGTTGAGTAAATAAATGATTAGAATACATCCAAACCAAATGCGATTTTTTACGGTTTCAGTTTACGGTTTTTCTAATAGATTGGTTCAGTTTTAAACACCCTACTGTTTTGAATTGGGGTGGGCTTGTGGATAAAAAATATATCAGATTGGGGTGGTGTGGCCACACCAGGACCTGAATAGGTCCCCCCGGTAAGCACCCTTTGTATTTTTCACATTTCTAAGAAAAATTGTTAGTGTAGTTAATGTATTTATTCTGTGTGTTAATATTACCAAATTGTCCTTTGTTTATATGTTTATTAAATTTGACTTTTCATATTTTAAGACAAGTTAGTAGTATTAACTAAAGGTATATTTAGGAAAATAATATAAATGGATCTAGTAATTTGAAAAAGGGTTTATATTTATAGACAAATTTTTAGTCAAAAGGGTGCTTAGATATGGGGATGGAGGGAGTATAAATCAATTACTCCCTCCGTCCCATAATAATTGAGCCATTTGCACACAAAAAAGTCTCAAAATAACTGAGTCATTTCACTTTTCAATACAATATTAATTGCTTTTTCTCCTTCATAACTCTAATTAATACTACTTTCATCACTCTCAATTCAATATATTCAACTTTGCATTAATGATAGTGGAGAATGCATCAATACTTAACAATAGCACTTAAAACCATTTTTCTCTCCCCTTCATTTATATATTTTTTCTTAATACGTGTGAAATGAGCAAATTGCTCGATTAATCCAGGACGGAGAGAGTACACATTTTTAGATACATTTATTACTCTTCTTCCAATCATACCTCTTATTAATACTATCAATTGTCATGAAATATGAAAATTCAACATTGAATGCGTTTATGCATAAAGGACAATTTAATAATAGTTACATATTTCATCCGTCCCAAATTATATGACGTTTTAGACATTTCACACGTATTAAGAAATGTAATTAGTTTTGTATGATAAAAAGATATTATGAGTTTCTTTGCAAAATTGTGCTTAATAAATGACATGGAAAAGATAAATTAAAAATTGAAAGAAGATAGAATGATAAATAGTTAAATGTTTAATAGGAAAAGTAACTAGGGGTGTTTGCGGTGCGGTTTGGATCGGTTTTGAAGTAAAAACTCATCCGATCCAAAATAAAAATCACATGCGATTCGTTTTGGTTTGGATTACTATTCTAATTTTTTTTTGATCCAATCCAATCCAAATATGTGGTTTAATCTCGATCGGTTTTTTGGATATCCAAAATACAACATTTAATGGTTTTTTATTAATATTACACATACATGATAAAATAGTAGGTTTGAGGCAAAATATAACATAAATATATTAAAACATTAACATTACAAACTCAAAATGATCTATTATATTTAAAACATATGAAGTAATAATAATATAGATTAAATTAATGTAATAAATAAGATTAAAAACCGACAAACAATATATTAATACAATATGTAATACTAATAAAATAATAAATAAGTATTAAAATCAACTTTTGCGGTTCGGTTTGATTTGATTTGGTTTTGAAAAAGTGATTCAAAATTCGATCCAATCCTAATTTTTTTTACAAAACAACATTCAAACACATCAAAAAATATTCGATTTTCTTTTACAATTTAATTTTTTGATTGGTTTGCGGTTTTGATTGGATCAGTTTGGATTTAAACACTTTTAAAAGTAACATTAATGTTTCATTATTATTGTAAAGCGAATTATAATTTAAGACAATTTTTTTCCAAATCGACTTATAATTTGGGACGGAGTGAGTATTTTTTAAACAAATTTATTCCTCAAAAAACTTTTCTTAATACTCGCAATTTTTGTAAACTACTCTTATATTAAGGGATAGAGGGGGTAAAAAAAGAATACTCCCCCTGTCCCAAATTATAAGCAAAAAATAAACCCCATTTTCTTTGTCCCAAATTATAAACAAAAAAGACCAATTTTAATCATATTTAATTATGTTGTTTGAAACAAATTATCTTTTCCAAGGGAAAATTAAATACAAAGTGCATTCAATTTTCCCTCTCTTTCATTTTCTCAATAACCAACAACCAATAAAAATTGATTTTACATCTTCCTATAAAACATATTTTAAAAATAACACAAAAACTATGTTACAAACTACTATGTTTTACTCCCTTCCTCCCTATATATAAACACCTTTTTTTTAGAGGCAAAGAGTGGTTATATATAGGGACGGAGGGAGTAGTTTTCTTAATAAGTGTGATTTTTTTGTTGTTGCTTATAATATGGGACGGAGGGAGTACTTTGTAGTATTTATAAGAAACAAAACACCTTATTCACTAGGACCAAGAAAACATCTTGAAAATGGTTATTTGCATTTAATATTCATGTAAACTTTACTTTTATTTTTCTCTCATAATAAATAAGGGTACAAATGAAACTTAACATCTACTCACTTCATTTTAAAATGTTCTTTCACACAGATTAAAAAAATACAATGTTATTGCCAATAGACATATACACTTTTACTAAACTAACCATATTCATTATCCCCGTGAGCTTAACTCAGTTGGTAGAAATAATACATAATATATACAAGGTCTAGGGTTCGAATCCCAGACACCACAAAAAAAAAACAAAAAACTAACCATATTCATTCCCGGTGTATTTTCAACCACCATAAATGCAAAGAGGGCACAATTATAGTGTACACAACATTAATTAGAGGGCACAATTAGAAAAATAGAATCAATCCTACATTGGAAAGTGTAAATAACATTTTTGAAACAATTTTTTTTAATTAAGATGACACTCATTTTGAAACGGAGAGTGTAATATAATTAAAAATTAGTAAGTGTTTCTTATAAAAAGGATAAATTTCTTTGACACTTTTGTTTCTTATAAAAAGGACCAAATGAAGTGAAGCATATCTCTCAAGCCAAGAATCTCAAGCATATAATAGGATGTGTTCATCATCGATGAAACTTAAACTTGAATCTTTAACTTTCATTGGGTCTTGTTAACGTAAATAAATTATTCTTTAAACAAATTAAAGACTTCAATTTCCAATGCAATAAATGCACACTTTCCTAAAATCTTACCATTTTTTTTGTGCTTAAAAAGTGCTTTGGGGACACTCGTTAACATTTTCCACTTTTATTTTAAACCACCATCGCGACTACAAGTTTTATAGATTCAACAACTTTACTTAAGGCAAGCTTTTTTTATTCAAGTTTTTCAAATGGCCCACACACAAGCGATTCAAACCGCATGCAGCATTTCAAAATGCATCTTTTGAGAAAAGAATAAATCATCAAATGACTGAGCATGTTCAAACATGTATGTTATTTGGCATTTCATCACTAATGTCGAATCAATCCAAGACTAAATTCAAAACATTACAAAAAAAATGCACACGTTACAAATACTCCCTCTAGTCACATTTATAATCAACTATTTCTTTTTCATATTTATTAAATAACTAATATATCTGGACTATATGCGGTCCATATACATAAGTTATTTAATGAATTTGAAAAAGTAAAAGTTTCTTATAAATGTGACCGGGGGGAGTAAATGTTAAGAAGAATCCAGTAATATGTAATTTGTAACATATATTAACTTTTTATAAGTTCTTCCATGACTTGCAAGATTGTCCTTTGTAGGAAGTCTATTTCGTAATAACCCATACACCAAGAGAGACCTTCACCGATACAACTTCATCTCACATTATATCACGAAAAGGTGACCATTCAATGCTCAAATCCGACGACATCAATTGATAAACCCATTTGATTGAAAACTCAACATCAACACGATTTCTCTAAATCCACATATCCAATATGTTTTCATGCAAAACAAGGTTATCAATCAACAAAGAATACTTTATAGGAAACTGTTGAGGCAAAATCCCTAATTAATTTTAAAGATAACAAACCTTGATGATTAAGGAATTAATGGACTTTGATTAATTTGTTGGTATTTAACTTGTGCTATTGAGTGTTTAATCAAGACAGGAACAAAGTTTAATTCATACCAAGAAACAAGAAATCAAAGGATATAAAGACTTAAGAACTCAGTTAGAGTTCAGAAAGTTAAAAGAGTTCAGAAGGTTATTCATGATGAACATCAAGAACCAAACCCAAATATTCATGAACCAAATGAAGAACATGCAAGGTTGACGTGACTTAAATAAAAGCCCAGTAAAGTACATTGACTAAGATCAATCAGGGAATAAAGACATTTATTTGATTAAAGTCAAAAAGGGCATCTTCAATGTTCATTCAAGAGTATGAACATTTGAAGTACAAAACATTAGGAATATTCCATTAAGAATATCATCCTAAATGTTTTTCATGCTACACTTCATCAATGTTTCACTATTAGGATTTGATTACATCAAATAAGAGTCTTACAAATCATCCTAAGTGAAACAAAAGGAACATTCTGAAGTCCCCTGAGTTCAGAAAGTTCGATCCTGCTCCATGCTTTTTCTAACATGAACAGTACAGTGGTTGGAAAGTAAAAAGCAAATCCAAAAGCAAGATCAAGTCTGATTCAACAAGAAATCGACACATAAGGGAGTTGGTACTGTACAAAGTAAACCAAATCCCCTAAAGCATGGAAATGAAGTGACAACTCCACTTTATGAGATCCTGCACATGTTCCAAGACAGATTTCAAAGAAGATCTGATCTAACAACATTCTTAAGCAGTACAAGAACAATCTTCATAGTACAACCCAGAAATTCATGTGACATTCATCTGATAAAGCCCATATGCAAATCTGACCGTTCATCCATATGAACCTAGATGAAGATCATGATGAACACAACAACATTCTGAAGTATTTTAGTTTGCCCGGAATTTCAAGTGAAAGTTGGTGGGTCCTAGGACACGTGGCACAAGACCATTGATCACTCTCCAACGGCTACAAAGGCTCAAGAACTCTATAAATAGAGATCAAGACCTCAACATAACACACATCTTTGCAAAGCATAGAAGAAAACAACATAAGAGTGTTTGAAGCTTTAGGAGAAACATTGATCTCACAAAGATTCCAAGAAGTCTTTAAAAAGGTGCATCAATATTTCTCTTATCTTTTTAAAGATAAATCTCTACCTCCATTCTTCTCTTGTCTGATCTAAATCATTCAAACTCCATACAAATTGTAAATGAAGTCTCATCTAGCTTTAGGGGTACTAAAGTGTTAGTTTGAGCAGAAAGGTGTAAAGTCTAAGTGGGTAACTTAGCAAGAAAGGTGTAAGCCTGCTGAGGCTTAGAGAATACAGTTGTTGTAATTGATCAGGTAAACAAGGTTGTAAGGTGCAGGATTTGAGAAGTTATCTCAAGCATCATAGTGGAAAATCTCACAAGATTGTGAGGAGTGGACTAACCCACATTGGGTGAACCACTATAAATTTCTATGTGTTCTTCTTCTCTTCTCTTTACTCTTTTCTTACAGTAAACACATCACACACAAACACATTTAATCATTTAAATTGTTTTTACACTAATATTTCAGAACGTTCTGAAGTCTGTCTGTTGACTTAACCATTCCAAGTTCACAACTTAAGAATAACTTTTAAGTGGCATGATTAGTTTTAAAGGGTCACAATTCAAACCCCCCTTCCTTGTGACTATTTTATCTACTTCAAAAACTCCACCTCCCACATAAATTCCCCCTCTACATCGTTGAACACCTTAATGAAGGTGAGAAAAACACACGGGGGGGGGGGGATTGTGTATGATTTTTCTGGTTTTCTTTTTCTTTAGTTTAACAACTTCATTAGAATCTGAGGTACACATATTTTGATGCAGAGTCTAAGTGCAGTGGATAAGGTACAAAACGCAAAAATAAAGAGATAGAGAGAGAAAGCAGACACGCATCAATTTTATACTGGTTCCTCCTACAAATTCAGGAGTAGTCCAGTCCCCATGCACTTCCAAGGGATTTCACTATAATCACACATGATTACAAATTGCTCAAGGACACTTCCAAGAGACTTCTCTATGCTCAAGCACAACTGCAAGAGACTTCTATGCTCTAGGACTCTACCTAAAGACTTCTGCTCAAGGATAACTGCAAGAGACTTCTATGCTCTAGGACTCTACCTAAAGACTTCTGTTCAAGGACAACTCCAAGAGACTTCCCTTTTTCTTAAGCACAACTGCTTAAGACCCCCTTGCTCAATCACAACTGATTGAGACTCCTAGGTGCCCAAGGTTTCACCAAGAGACTTATATGCTCAATCACGCATGTGAGAGAGATTTAACAATGTTATGTACACTGAACAAATGAATAAACTCCTTAGGATTTCTAAGATATAACTTGAAAATAAATCCTAAGAGTTTTGCGCTAATAGATTTAACAGAGTTTTGACATAGAAAAATAGCAAAGTCTTGTTACTTCTTCTTCAACTGCTTTTATAGGCAATGATTTGAAAGATGTTAGAGAAGAGTGCCACCGCAAAAAAAAAGTAGTTGAGAAGCTTTGATCATGAAAGTTGGCCCTTTGCTTGATATGGATAATTCCGTTGGAAATTTCTTTGAATTTCCTTTGCTGAAAGAAGAGTTATCCATTGCATTCTCTTTGTTCTTGATGTCCTTTGTCTGGTTGCACACGTTGACAGAAGAAGACAAAAAAGCTACTATATTAGATACTATGATAGAGATAGCTCACAGAATATGACAAAAGCTTACATGGATTCTGGGTCCCTCAGATTCAAGTATGCCAATCAGATGTTATGTCTGATGTCCTTCACAGAATCTGTTGAGACCACTCTTCAGCTTCTGTGAGGCATCCTTCTTATAAGGACGTCGACTTCTGGTTGACCTTCATTTGGATCTTCCACCATATTCTTCTAAGCTTCCCAATCCCTTTCTGATGCTCTTCATATGTTCTTTTTCATGATAGATAGATTCTGCACACTTGAACATATGTTATCATCAAAACATAGAGGACTTCTATGAACCATTCTTGTTCTAACATTAATTGATATAAAACAAACTGCGACAATTTTACCAAGATAAATATATGTTTATAACACACTTTTTACGAAAACTCAGTATCCGATCTAAGGATTGACTAATCTGGAGGATCAGTAAAACTATCTGTTAGAGACGACCTCCATTAAAGCAAGAGCACACCTTTGTATGGACTAGCCCACATAAATTTACATTGGAAGGATTCAAACTCGAGACCTTGAGAAGAGAAGACTACAAGGTCTAAAACATATACCATTAAAAGAACTCACATAGGTTCATTTATAAGACACTTACCAACTTCATTTGAGGATAAACATGTAACATTATCCAAATATTGCATACAACTTGTAATTTCTTGCAGAACTATGACAAAGTTTTATAATAAATATTCTCTTGTTTTCAGATGCAAATTAAGATTGAACAACAAAGCTTTGAACCATTCTAGCACATCACAAGTAGAGAACTTTTATAGAGACAAATTCACTTAGTGCATTTGGAATGACTTAATAATTTCATATTGAAAGTAGTGGTCAGAAGTCCCACTTGGCTGACGTGGCAGTGCCCCATTGAAGCAAGACTTGTTGTTTGCCCAACAAATAAGGAACTCGACCCATAAAGGACCAGGTCCAAAATCTATAAATAGAGGCTTGCAATCTAATTAAGAGTTTTACTTTTCCCACCCTGCTACCTTCTCGTGTGCCCTACAAAAATTCCAATAATACCCCTGGTCTGGATTTCGTTTTCCAAACCAGATTGTTAGTGTTTCCGGAAAATAAAATCCGGACAAATACGATATGAATATTTTGTGTCTTTCTTTGATGTCAAGGGTCTCTGTTGACCGTTATACGACCCCCGCATAAGCTGCAATGCAATTGCAGGGGTCGTATGAGCGGTCAACAATAACCATGACACCACAAACACTCCTAAAAGCTACCTAAAAAACTAATTTTTTTTTTGTGAAGAAAATGTAAGAAAGGAGGTGAAGAAGAATGAAGGAAAATGTTGAAGATCCAATGCTTTTTATAGCCTTATATCAGTCGTAGGTCTTAATTACAGTCAAATAAAACGTGTTCCACATTCAAAACCGTCAAAAAATGCATTCAAACTCCACTAACCGGCCTAACCTTTGGTGAAACGTCACTGGCCAAAATGTTACT
>Ga0315914_1011800_pt1 | contig 10309 bp, 7 predicted proteins | sample MpolenodulesMG_FD_203920 | JGI IMG/M metagenome (GOLD analysis project Ga0315914, IMG submission 203920) | Medicago polymorpha root nodule microbial communities from Los Angeles, California, United States - elongated nodules | ecosystem: Host-associated > Plants > Roots > Nodule | place: USA... | reverse complement strand
AATTTTGAAAAGTAGTGTGACATGCCCGTTCGTGTTTAACTCTGATTATTTTTTATTTATTATTATTATTATTAAGTTTGGGATAACGGGGTGTTACACGATCGTTCTTCCCACTTCTCATCGAATTCCATTTTGTATGTTTTCTTTCTATTCCTAATTTGGTCAATTTTCTATCATTTTCCTTCATTTTCTATCTCAATTCATGCAATTTACACTTAGGTCAAAGATCCTTGTATGGTGAATCCTTGTTGGATCCACATCACTTGACCCCAAATTCGACCCAAACACTTATACACTTGATTACAAACATAAAAAGGCATTCAAAACCACAACAAACATTGGATTAAAACACCAATTTCATCTCAAAATCATCGTATAGTTCATTTTCACCAAAAACCACCATTTTTCTCATTTCTCATTCAAACTTCAAAACAACCACACCAATTCAAAACCCATCAACACATAGACATAAATAAACATTAATGAAGTAATTCAAACATGTTTCAACAACAATCATACACCAATTCATGAATTTCACTCAAATGGTCGAAAATCATGAAAACAACTCAACAACAGCAACAACTACGAAGTTTAAGATATTAGCACAACAAATTCATGAAGTTTATCATACCCACAATTTCACATGAAAAAGGAGCACGAATTTTATCATTTAAAACCACAAAAAGTCACAATTATAACAAAAGCACTTAAACCCACAAGTAGAAAAAGTGATTATAGTTTAAATTGTGAAAAAGAGACTATCCCCCTTACCTCAAAGCTTCAATAATCCAATTCCTAGCTTTAATTTAGCTCCTAATCACCAACCCCAAGCTTTTTCTCTCTCTAGTTCTTCTTTGCTCTTCAAGATCTCCTTTATCTCTCTAACTCTATCTTGAAATGTTTGTGAAAATGAGGGTTATTACCTAATTTCTCTTAAGACTAGTGTTTATATAGTCACCACACTAATGAGCTCAAACCCTAGTTGTTTTAATGGGCTCAATATTCTTACTATCTAATTCACTGAGTTACTACACACTTAACCGTTAAAAATAACGAATAGTTACCGTCTCTAATCAATTACCACTACTCACTAGTAACTTAGTAAAAGTAATAATTATTCCGACTTAAAACACTAAAATTGATTCTCATAGCCAAAAGACTATTTTACCCTTGCTCGCCAAATGACCAAAATACCCCTGAGTCCAAAATGACTGAAATACCCCTCTTAAGCAAAAATCCATTAATCCCGAATATAACACACAGAGGCAATTAATCACATACAAGCACATATTAACACACATAATAATTAATTAAAATAATTCTAGTAAAAATCGGGCTGTTACATTTAGCAGCAAAAAGGAGGAGTATTACAATGATTGCCTAATATTTCAGGACTTTTGAAATGTTTTCTATATTTGAGTATGTAATTCTAGTTTTCCCAAAACATAGCAATTTTAGGGGGGTTTTGAAGTAATGCACGAAGAAATCATGTAAATCGGCAAATCAAAAACATCTGAAGAATTGTGAAGACTTTGGGAAGACCAAGAATGAAGATTTAAGAGGCCTCATGAGACTTTACAGTGGGAGGAATTATGTTCCCAAGTTCTGAGACAAGTTATTTCAAGACGAAGACCTTAAAACGACGAAAATCGGAGAAATTGGGCCAAGGGAGCATAACCATGTGCCTTGGGCACCGTGCATGCGCCTTGGCCATCTCCAAGGATGCACTTGGTGTGCCTTGGGAATGCTATGTACGCCCTGCGCATTTGAGATGTGAGGGCACAGGCGTAATTTTATGCGATTTTGTGGGTTTAGCCTGCGTTTTTAGCCCAAACCCAGTTAGACACTCTCACTATAAATACCAGCCTTCCTTATTCAGAATTTCTTGTTCACAACCGTGACAGTTCAAGAGGAAGGCAACTTTGGAGCTTCACAACTGTGACATTAGTGCGTGTATCGACGCACACAGAATTAGGGGGGGTATATATACCCAATCCCCGTCCATTTTCTTCATAATTCCCACCCCTTTCTCTCTCTTCTCTCCCTCCTCTCTACTTTTCTCTCTTCTTCTTTAGCGGCTTGCTTCTGGCGCCGATAAGAAATCCGGCACGGTGGCTGGTCAGCGGCGCCGTGCCGGACCAATAACACTCCTTTTTTATTTTTTTAGACCTTTTATCCTCCCCTACTCGCTTCTTCTCTCAAAAATCTCACAAAATAAACACACAAACTTAGATCTAATAAACAAAACTAAAAAGAAATTTATACGCTTTTGTGTTGTGTTATGATCTGATTTGGAAGTGGTTTTGTAGTGGTGTTTGGTTATGATTTGGAAGCGGTTTTGAGATTTGGCCGGTTCGTGTTTGGTTGATTAGCGACTGTTTGGGACCGGTTTGTAATGTTGGCCGGTTGGTTTGGATTTTTAGGTTGGGTGATTATGGATTTGTGTTTTGTTTGTGAGTGGTGGATTGTTTGGGTTGTATTTTTGTGTTGTTTGTTGATTTTGGTATTGTGGTGGTCGATTGTGGTTTTGTGAATGGTTTGTGCTTGTTGGTTTCTGGAAAAAGAAATTGATACGTGTTTTGAACTGTGGTTACTGATTGGTTTAGGAAAAATGTTGCTGGAAACTTTTTGATAAATTTTCGATCTCTGTGATGTTGGAGATTGGGGTTTTTTCTCAGGCTTCTTTGATTCTTTCTCTGATGATTTGCTTCTGTTTTAAATGCTTAGTTAATTTCCAAAAAGGAAACTTGATTAAATAACCTTGATGGAGACTTGAATGAGATGGAACGCGTTTTTGGAAAGAAAGAGCTGACTTGAGTGATCTTGCCACTGATGGTGGCACAGTTGAAATAAAACGGACCCTGGACTTATTATTTTTTGTTTTTTCGGACTGATTAAAAAAATAAAACAAAAGCAAACAGACAAATAAAAAAGAAAATAATAAAATGGAAAAACTGAATAATAAAATAAAATAAAAAGAAATGAAAATAAAAGTAAAATAAAAATAAAATAAAAGGATTAAAAAAAATAAAATGAATAAAAGAAAAAGAGGTGGGCTCAAAGACAAACCAAAAATGAGGTATTTTAAAATACCTCTCTGCCGAAATTTTCTTTGAAAAGCCTAAGAATATTCCGGGTCAAAGAGTGAAGGTGAGAAAAACACAAAAAGGGGGGGTTGAATTGTGTTAGCTTTTTCTTAGTTTTCTTCTACTGAAGTCACTGATCAGAAGCAGATAGAGTTCAACTTCTGAAATGATAATCAGAATCTAAATGCGGCGGATAAAAACAGAGAGAGAGAGAGAGAGAGAGAGAGAGAGAGAGAGAGAGAGAAGAAAGACAGAAAGCAATTATACATGTTTCTTCCACAAACCGAAAGTAGTCTTGTCCCCCTTGCACTTCCAAGGAGAGTTCACTAAAAATGTAATATCTGATTAAAACTTCTCACTGCTACAACTAGCAAGAGACTTTAAATTACTCAAGCACAACTGCAAGAGATTTTCTATGCTCCTGAACTAAATCAAGAGACTTCTATTCAAACAGAATTACAAAGAATTTTTTTTAAGGTTGAACACTTGATATACAATCAGTGGTGTTCACAATGCAAATCAGATACAGACTCTTAAGACTCTAGAATTTCTAAGATATGAACTTTGATAAGAAATTCTAAGTGAACTTTTGATGCAGAAGAATTTCAGCAGAGTTTTGGCACTTGTAAATTGTTGTATGAGTCTTGCCATTCTCTAAGTCTTCACTCCTTTATATAGAGGTGTAAAAGAGACGTTTTGAATTGCCAGCACATCAAAAAGAGTTATTTGAAGCTTGATTAAATCACCAATGATATTTTGCCTGATTTGGTTATTGTCCTAAGAAGGATCAATTTCCATTCCAAGTCTGGAGGAACACTGGTGCAGGCATAGCTGTTGTTCTTGTCCTATTGCAGACACAAATCAGAGTAGTGGAGACAGTGGTTGTACACTTCGTACAATTGTCCTTTTTCAACTCTCTCCAACGAAAAAGCATCCAATGCCTTCAAATCCATTTGAATTAGTCGTTGCTTCATTCTTCCAGTCTTCTGCAATGCTAGGAGTGATTAAATCATTTGAACAGCGTTTAAAGCTTCAATTCTCTCAGCTTCTGATGATCTTCAGCTCCTGATGATCTTCAGATCTTTTGATGAAAACTGCTTCTGGTGATCTTGCTTCTGATGACGTCAGCACTTCAGGATTACTTTGTCTTCAAAACCTCTTTTCTTCAGATGCTTCAAGCTTCCTACTTGTTGATTCCATTGCTCTCACTTGTTCTTCCAGAACCTATGCTTTAAAAAGAGACACTAACTTTTTGTCTATGGTCCTGCACACTTGAACAAATATTAGCATATCCAATTGACGATTTTTAATACCTTGTTATCATCAAAACTCAAAGGGTAATGTTAAACACATTTTGTTCCAACAATCTCCCCCTTTTTGATGATGACAAACATTAGTATTTAAAGTGTTCAATTGTTGTTAATCTAATTAACACGTTGACTTTAAGGGTATGAGGTTTGTAAGCTCCCCCTGAGTCTAATAGTACTTTTAAGGTGAGGTTCTTAAGCTCCCCCTGAGTTCTATCCATGTTAATTAAATTCACCATTAAAAATGTAATAACACTCAGAATAATCTCACATTAAAATAGACTAAGAGATGAGATGAACGTCCTATTAATTTAACTTGATTAAAATTAAATTAATGGGGCTCAGAGCCTATAAATACTATACATCTACTCCCCTTTTTGTCATCAATAAAAAGATAAAGACAAAAAAGAGTGAGAAAATTAATTCAAAATAATGTAGATAATATTAGTTTAGAGGCACAAAAAGAGAGTTCAGAGGCATAAACATAGTCAAAAGCAGAAAGTATTCAGAAGTACAAACAAAGAAAATAAACAAGCTAAAAGGTGTGTAACTAAGGCTTAGCTTGTTTCTGGATCATATCCATCAGATCTCTGACTAAGCTGTTTGTAGTCTTTGATTGCTTCTTCATTTCTTCTCTAAACTCATTGTTGCTTCTGATAAGATTGGCTTCCCTCAATCTTGCTTCTTCCAACTGAGCTTATGTTTGCCTCTTGTATTCAACTAGTAGCAATCTTTGCTCTAGTAGTTCTTTCTTCAGTCTCTTATTCTCCTTCTCTAATTCAGAATCATTCTTCAGCTTTTCAAGAATATGAGAATCTGTTTGGACTTTCAGCTTGGTCAACCACTTGAGATCCAGATTCTCAGAATGAACATTTGAAGAAATGAGGCCTATAGCATTCAAGAACATGGGAGTGTCTGAAATGTAAAGCTTGCTCCTCTCTTGAGTCCTCTTTATTTCCACTTCCTGCATGCTCTTAACAACATCTTTGAACCAATCATTTAGAGTGTTTTGAGCACTGTTATGCACTTCAAGAGATGACTTCTGAAGTTCACTCATAACAAAGTCTACTCTTTCTCTTAGTCTTCTCCATTCCTTGACATAGTCTTCTTCATGGACAAAGTTGTTCCTGGCCTTCACTAACTTGTTCAGCTCCTTAAAAATACTCTCACACACATATGCTAAGATAATAAAATCTAGAAACAGGGTAGGCGGGGAAGAGATATTTGTGGTTTGGATAGGAGTACAAGTTTGAAGAGCTTGGGTTGAAGATGAAGGTAAGTTTGTGGCAGTGTTCTCAGTAACAGCCATTTAGGTGGAAGGTTCAGATGGTTGATCATGAACAGACTCTAGAGCAGAAGTGGAAGATGAGCCTAAAGACTGATTCAATAATCCAGGTCTAAACCATTGATGGGTTTGCTCAGGTTCAGTAGGGTTGACATTATGGGTTTGAGAAACAAATGTAGCTTCTGAAGGTGGAGCTACACTCAAAGGTTGCACAACAAGTGTAGGTCGTTCTAAGGATGGATTCTCAGAAGCAAATAAAATATGAGAGGAAGCATTCTTGTTGGCAAGGTTTCTTAATGTAATACCAAGAGAGATATTAGACTGTGTGGCATTGAGATGATATGGTTTATAGACAGGGTGAATGATGAGATCAGTGCAGGTATTTGAGGCCATTTGTAAGTTTGGTTCTTGTTGTTGGGGGCTTTCTAAAGTAACTTCATCAGAAGCTGCTTCAGAGGCTCTTTCTAGGTTGGACTCAAATCCTGGTAATTCACCTGAATAGTGATTTGCCAGTTCAACCAAAACGGATCGATTAGAAGTTTGGGTAGTTGGTTTGGGATGAGATGATGATGATTCTTCATGATTTGCTGACTCAGGCACTGCTGGTTCACCTACAACCTCTGCATCAGCAGGAATAGATTGAAGTGGTTCAATCATAGAAGGTTGGAAGGGATGATTAACAGGCAGTCTTTTACAAACGTCCACTCTCATTGTGACATCCCACCTATTCTTTCAAGAACAGATGGATACATAGGCACAAATGCATCATCAATAGGCTTTTTCTGGTGTTTGGTAGATGGTGATAGGGATAAGGATTTATGTAAGTTTGCATAGACTCTACTCAAGGGAATATTGTCTATGTTTGAAGAGGTTGATACTGAGGTTGAGTGAGAGGCTGAGGTTGAACTAGATTCTATTTCTATTACATTAGAGATGTTGTGTGAATCAGTATTACCTCTTGTTGCTTCTGAAGCATCAACTTCTGAACAAGCAGCTTCCTTCCTCTGAACTTCTTCAGCAGCATCCAGCAAATCACCAGCCACCACCAACTGTTGAAGATTTTCTGTTAGCTCAATCACCTTATGAGCAGCTTCAACTATTGATTGCTTTACCAGGTGCTCAGTAGGAACACCAATCTCCTGAGCAATTTCACTAGCCTTCTACAGTGTAGCTTCATTTGCAGCTATCTTTCTTCTAACTTCTCTTGTAACCAGAACATTTGCAGCTTTTACCTGATCATCTTCTTCCATCACATAATCTGACACCTTCAGTTTCCTGACAGGGTGTTTCCTCTTCTTCTTAGGAATTGATGGTTGAGGAGGTAAAGGCTGTGAAGAACCAACTAACTTGCCACTTCTTGTCCTCTTATTTAGAATCTTAGCAGGTTCTAAGTCCTGAACTTCATCCTGAATAGTTGGCACAATAGAATCAGTTGCTTGTTGTTTAGGAGCATCTTTAGCTTTCTTGGCTTTCTTCTTCTTTGGTTCAGAAGCTTCTTCAACATCATCAGCCTCTGAAGTTATCATCTTCTTTGATTTCCTTTTTCTTGCAACAGGAAGAGCACCACCATACATTGTTTCTGGAATGTCATCAAACTTGATAATTTCTCCAGTTCTTTGCGAGTGCTCATAGACAAAGCCAGCTCTTACATCAGGAGGATCTTGTCTGCAAATTGGAGGGAAATCTTCCATCAAGTTGGATACTACAGATGATTCCTTCAAATCAATTTTCAGCTCCTGGAAGTCCTCTTTCTTGATCAGATGCATCTTTCTTAAAGTGCGACCATTTAAAACTTTGCCTGTTACTGTGCTCAGTTGTGCATCTGTAATAATCTTTGACTGCTTGAGTGCTTTCAATATCCCTCCTTGATGAAAGATCTCAGACATAAGTCTTCCATAAGGAATCCAACTTCTCTTGCTATTCTGGCTTTCCTTCAGTGCCCACATCATGTGATTGAAAATGTACTTAGGCACATTAGCCTTCTCAAGAGTCATGAAGAAATGTAGGAACACTCTGTGATCCAATGAGGGTTGATCTTCACCACCACCTTTTGGTAGAAGATTTTCATTCATGATCTTCAGGAGCAGTTTGAAATCCATCTTTAGGTCACAATACTTTCCTTTCTTGGTACTGTTGAACATTGTCATGTTCACCACATCATTCCAAGGGCTTGTTTTGTTGTTATCCAGACCGTCTTTAAAAGATCCTTCAGCTCTTCTTCTAATTGCCTTTGCAATAACTTCTTTTGTGATGGTAATGGGGATTCCCATGATGCTTGAACGAATCTCTGTACATGTGAAGAGTTTCAAACCAAGTTGTTCTCTTGTTTTCCCTTCCAAGCTGGGATCAATCAGAACCTTTTCATGCTCTTCCAACCTAGCAGCATGAAGATCATAAATTTCTGCCCTAACCCAAAAATGCTTGACCAGGTTCAAGTACGATGGACCATTCAGCATGAAGAAGTAATCATCCAAGTCTTAAGTTTGATAGTAGTTTCTGAGCTCGCAACCTTGATGAGCTAGAGAAATAAAATCCACTGGATTTTCCACCTAAACAGTCAGTTCTGATTCTTCTAGAGACATAGTTCTTCCTCTGATTTGATATGCTTCACCAGTAGCTACTTGCATGGAGGTTCCTTGATTTGAACTTGAAGTTTCCATTGATACTGATGAGGTTTTTAGGGTTCTAAGCTTTTGATTTTGAAAAGTATGAGTTTTTCGCAGAGATTCAATTTAAAATCAGAAAGTGTAGGAAGTGAAGTGAGTAGTGTGTGTTTTTGTCTAAGTGTTTTTAGCAAAAACGATTGCAATTCATAAGGGGACAAACAAACACAACATTAATGACATAGGGGGCGTAAGATAGTACATTCAAAGCATAAATTCATCGTTGCCCTCTTACGTTATACACTAATACACTTAAGCCACATCAGAAGTTCTCAGAGTAACTGCCAAGTTAGTGGGACAGGTGCTACCAAAAAGTAACTTCCAACGTTTCAACTAACTCTGCTATTCAGAAGCAAAAAGTCCAGCTTCTGAAGTTAAGATGTTGACGTCATCTTCAGAAGCACATTTTCCTCAGAATCTCAGTCAAGAGCTTCTGATGGACTATAGCTTCTGAACAACTTCAGAACCTAACTTCCTATTAGGAGGCAAGCAATTTTAATCAGACACAGAGTGCATTTTCAAATTTTTCTTTATAAAATCAAATCTTTCCACAGTTAAAGGCTTAGTAAATATATCAGCCCATTGATGTTCAGTATCAATGAATTGTATATCTAAAATTCCTTTTTGAACTTAATCTCTAATAAAGTGGTGTTTGATTTCAATATGCTTTTCCCTTGAATGTAGAATTGGATTCTTTGACAAACAAATAGCAGCAGTATTATCACAATAAATGGGAATATTGTTAGCATTAATCTGATAGTCTTCCAACTGATGTTTCATCCAAAGTAGTTATGTACAACAACTTGCAACTGAGATGTATTCTTCTTCTGCTGTAGACATAACAATAGTTCCTTGTCTTTTGCTAGCCCAAGATATCAGATTCTCACCAAGAAACTGACACTTTCCACTGGTTGATTTTCTTTCAATCCTATCACCAGCATAATCAGCATCACAGAATCCAACCAACTTATAATCTAAGGATTTCCTATAGAGGAGTCCAAGATTTGTTGTTCCTTTCAGATACCTGAAGATTCTCTTAACAACAATTAAATGAGATTCTATGGGATCTGACTGGAATCTTGCACACAAACATACACTGAATAAAATATCCGGCCTAGATGCAGTGAGGTATAACAAAGAACCAATCATACCTGTATACAACTTCTGATCTACCTTTGATCCAGTATCTTCTTTGCTTAAGGAGCAGGTAGGATGCATTGGTGTGGTCATCACTTTACAATCTTCAAGCTTGAACTTCTTCAGAAGCTCCTTAGTGTATTTTGTTTGATGAACATTCACCTTATCTTTGCTTTGATTGACTTGAATTCCAAGGAAGAACTTCAATTCTCCCATCATGCTCATTTCAAATTCATCCTGCATTAACTTTGAAAATTCCTTGCAAAGAGATCCATTAGTAGAACCAAATATTATATCATCAACATATATCTGCACAACAAGAATGTCTTTCTCAAGAGTCCTTCTGAAGAGTGTTGTGTCAACTTGACATCTTTTAAAATCATTTTTGATTAAGAAATTACTTAGTCTATCATACCAAGCTCTGGGAGCTTGTTTCAAGCCATATAATGATTTCTTCAATTTATAAACATGATCAAGATACTTAAGATCCTCAAAACCAGGAGGTTTGTTGAAAAACACTTCTTCTGATATCACTCCATTGAGAAATGCACTCTTTACATCCATTTGATATAATATTATGCCATGATTAACTGCATAGGATAGAAGTAACCTGATTGCTTCCAATCTCTCAACTGGAGCAAATGTATTAATATAATCAATGCCTTCTTGTTGACTGTATTGTTGGAACAAGGGTGTTTCACAAATCACCTATTGAGTTTTGACAATAACAAGGTATTAAAAATAATCAATTGGACATGCTAAACAATTTGTTCAAGTGTGCAGGATCCATAATCAAAGTACTATTCTTAGAGATTCTGATTGAACAAGTTC
>Ga0315914_1011798_pt1 | contig 10313 bp, 7 predicted proteins | sample MpolenodulesMG_FD_203920 | JGI IMG/M metagenome (GOLD analysis project Ga0315914, IMG submission 203920) | Medicago polymorpha root nodule microbial communities from Los Angeles, California, United States - elongated nodules | ecosystem: Host-associated > Plants > Roots > Nodule | place: USA... | reverse complement strand
GTTAAATTCTAACCATTGGATTAATCTTTATAGTGATACTTCATTTTAAAAATTGCAGCTGATCTTTTCATCCTCTTCCTTCTTCCTTTGCGTCTCGTCTTCTCTCATGGTACTGTGCGGTTCCATTTTTTTTCTTTCTTACGAACCTCACTTTTTCAGATCGTGGGCAGAGGCTATATTATTGTTGCATCAACTCTAGTTTTTAACAAAAAATGAATCACATCTTTAAAGTCAAAGCACACAAAAGAGAGGTTGGGATTAAAGATTTATACCATTAATCTTTTTACTGCAAATTAAATCAATTCAGTGTGAATCATCAAATCAAAATATTGATTCTAAGTGTGAATCATAAAACAACTGGAGAGCTATGAGAAACATGAAGATTTGAGAAAGAAGGGTAGTTGGATCTCATGGTAAAATGATTTTAAATGAATAATCAAATTGGTTTCTTAAATCCAGATCAACCATCTTCTATGAAATAATTATCTTGAGAATTATCTCCTAATTTAATTTTTATTGAAACACAACCTATTGGTAGACTTGTGATGCAAGGATGGGGAGAACTGGAAACGCGAGAGAAGCCAGGGAGTCAGGGACAAATGATACAGTGAGGAGAGACACATGTTTTCAAATTTTATCTCAACCGTTAATAATAATCCAATGGCTAGAATTTAACCCTCTCATCTCTCACAATAAAACTTCTCTCACTTGATACACCCTCATATATATATATATATATATATATATATATATATAGGTTGTTAATTTAAATCAACCTAAAAATACTAAGGAGTAAATTAACAACTTACAATATCTCTAAGCTTAGCTCAGTTAGTAGAGATATCGCATATTAAAAAGTAAGTTAGCAATCTACACTCTTAATTATTTACTTCAACTTTTGTAAGTTTTATCAAATTATTTACATCCACTTTGTTAGGTTACACCCAATCTCATCATTCAAATATGGTTTCTCTTTATTACCAAAAAAAAACTAATTTTGTAAAAAAAAAATCCTATTTTTTTAAGGGATTGTTTATATCACTATTGTTTATATCACTTGGTTCAGTGGTATTCTATGCACTCCTTGTGCATGGAACTTCATTGCTATTTACTTATATATAATCCATTTTGATTTCTCAAAAAAAAAACATGAAAAATCCCAATTTTTTAGTTAAGTGATGTTAATCGGTTAGGATCAAGTAGATTCGGATTATGCTTCTAGAATTATGAATCAGGCAAAATATTAAGCGTGTGCAACGGTGCAACTGAGACTGAATGTACATCAATCGGTTCTAAGAAGAGAAACCTACGAAAGTGTGTTTTGGTGCGAGGATTTTATTTTATATTAGTTATCTTGGTTACAAAAAATAAACGATATTCAATCATTTAAATTAATAGAGTACATTGATACAATGAAAATTTGCTAACAATAAAAATGATGAATCTGTGAACAAATTCACAGCATCCATGTTAATAGTATAAAACGACAATGTGCTAAAGCCTACACATATGACTGTATTTAAGTCTCCGGAATACTCATGTCTCCGGATCTGCAACCTTGACGACTCCAAAGTCATTGATTTGATCTGCACTGGATCGAAGCTGATCTGACAATCTGAACCGAACAAATACCTGAACGAAACAAGAAAGACAAACAACGTCGCACAAAGATGACGAACAAAATAACGTCGCACTAAGACGACGAAATCACAAAAGAAAAAACGAAATAGATGTGAAAATCACTTATTTCAATAGAAGGGAAATAGAAAAAGAAAAAAAAAACACGAGTTAGAGAGGTGATTTTGGGTCAAAAATTGACAATAAATCACCCATCTTTGGTGAATGAAGGAGAAGAAACTAGAATTTTGGTGACGGTTTCCGAGAGAGCAGTACACAAGAATAACTCTTACAAATTCCTTCAAAATAATAATAATAATAAGGCTTAATTGAACCTTTGGTCCCTTAACTTATTTGTTGTTTTCAATTTGGTCCTATAACTTTAAATTTTTCTCGTTCGGTCCCTCAAGTACACCTCCGTCAGTCAAGTTAGTCATGTTATGTTAATCTTAACGTTAAATGTCTAAGATAGATCAACTTTGAAAGAGGTCCATCATAGACTTTCTTAATTTTTTAATTTAAACCGTTTGATCTTTTTCTAAAAAATGGCAACCATTAGATTACGCAGATCTATTTTACCTTACGGTGAGTCAAGCACATCTAATTTGTTTTCTTTTTATTCATCATCTTCAATACAGCATTCATCAACACCATCATCTACCCAGAAAAATCCAAAAACAAGAACAACTATTAACAACATATCTTCAACGTTATAACCATCACCATCATCTCATCACAACAACCATTGAATCCATGGAACAAATGTATTAACAAACATGATGAAACATCATCGAGCCTCCAATAATAAATCAAAAGGATGGGCATAATGAATGATGAGAAGATGAAACATGATTGATGTGTATGGATGTACGGATGAAAATTTGATATTTAAGTGAATGATTCAATCAATTCTAGTATTTTTTTTGGGTTTGTTTGTTAAAAAAATTCTAGGTTTATATGAGCATAATGTTGAAGATGATGAAGATCAAGAAGAAGATTGAAAGAGATGAATGAAAGTAAAAAAAATGAGGTGTTGAGGTGGTCCACCATTAAAAACAATAGACATGCAATCAGATGGTTAAAATCACATCATGAATATTATGTATTAAAAGGCTAACGGTGGGGACTACTATTACTGACGGAGGTGTACTTAAGGGACCAAACAAAAAAAAATTAGAGTTATGAGACCAATTGAAAACAACGAATAAGTTGAAGACCAAATGTTCAATTAGAAGAAGTATAAGAATATAATAAGTGATGGTTCCTTCAAAAAAATAAAAATAATAAGTGATGGTGAATATAGATAGTGGTGTGCCTATTCAAGAAAATAAAGAAAGAGTTAGAATTGAGAACCTTAAGAATTAAAATGATGGTGAATACCGCTTTCCTTAAACTTATAGCCAAATTTATTGCAATTCTGTCTCTTCTATTTCAGGGACAAAATCTATGCGATGGAGGATTAAACTCTCAATTCATAGCCAGTGAAGTAGAGGCTCTTCTTGAGTTCAAGGAAGGCTTAAAAGATCCTTCAAATCTTTTATCTTCATGGACACATGGAAATGATTGTTGCCAGTGGAAAGGAGTAGGATGTAACAAAACCACAGGTCATGTTATTTCTTTGAATCTTCACTGTTCTAATTCCTTATATAACCTTCAAGGTCATTTAAATTCATCTTTGCTACAATTGCCATATTTAAGTTATTTGAACCTTAGTGGCAATGATTTCATGCAATCTAGACTGCCTTCTTTTCTAGGTACTATGAAAAATTTAAAACATATTGACCTATCTCGCGCAAATTTTAAGGGAAAGCTCTTTGATAATCTTGGAAACCTTTCTCTACTTGAATCACTTGATTTTAGTGGCAATAGTTTCTATGTCAATAACCTAAAATGGCTTCATGGACTTTCTTCCTTGAAAAATCTCGATTTAAGTGGTGTTGATCTTAGTAGTTGCGAAAATGATTGGTTTCATGACGTTAGCATAATATTTCCATCTCTTGAAACATTGTGTTTATCGGGTTGCCGACTTTACAAGCTACCTACATCTCCTCCATCTAAAGTGAATTTCAATTCTCTTGTAACTCTTGATCTGTCTATCAATTATTTCAAGAATATTCCTGTTTGGTTTTTCGAAAATTGTCATCATCTCCAAAACCTTAATGTCTCAAAGAATAATTTAAAAAGTTCTATACCATATTCAATTCAGAGGCTGACAACTCTTGAAACACTTGATCTGTCACATAATAGACTCATGGGTTCAATACCAGATTTCATTGACAGACTAGTGAGTCTTGCAACACTTGATCTATCATACAATAAGCTCATCGGTTCAATACCATCTACATTGGGCCAAGCTCATGTCCAAAGTAGTTTGAAAGAATTGCGTCTTTCTAATAATCAACTAAACGGGTCATTGGAAAGAAGCATTCACCAGCTATCAAATTTGGTTGTGTTGGATTTAGCTCAAAACAACTTGGAGGCTAATATCAATGATGTTCATCTAGATAAGTTTAGCAACCTCAAAGTGTTGGACCTATCTTTTAACCATGTAACTTTGAACATAAGCGAAAATTGGATCCCTCCTTTCCAACTTGAAACTATAGATTTGGCGAATTGTCATTTGGGACCTAAATTTCCAAAATGGATTCAAACTCAAAAGAATTTCTCCCATATTGACATATCAAATACAAGTGTCTTTGATACTGTGCCAAATTGGTTTTGGGATTTGTCTCCTAATGTTGAGTATATGAACCTCTCCTACAATGGACTGCATAGATGTGGACAAGATTTTTCTAAAAAATTCAAACTTAAAACCCTTGATTTGAGCAACAATAATTTCTCATGTCCCTTGGCTCATTTGCCTCCTAACTCGATGACTTTGGATTTGTCCAACAACTCATTCTATGGAACAATTTCACACGTGTGTAAGATGTTGAGTGTCAATAACTCATTGGAAACACTTGACATATCTTCAAATAATTTATCAGGTATATCATCCCAAATTGTTGGACACATGGGTCAAAAATGATTATTTTCAACCTGGCGAATAACAATTTCTATGGATCAATTCCAAATTCCTTTGGTAGCTTCATATATCTCCACATGTTGTTAATATCCAACAACAATCTTTCAGAAAAAATTCCTGACTCTTTAATAAATTGTCAATTTTTGACCATTTTGGATTTAGGGTCGAATCAATTAAGGGGGCGCATTCCATCGTGGATTGGTACAGACATGCCAATCCTTGAGGCACTCATGTTGGGTAGGAATTCCTTTGATGGAAATATCCCAACAACGTTATGCCAGCTCAAGTCTTTAAAGATATTAGACCTTGCTGAGAATCAATTGAGGGGAGAGATTCCAAAATGTGTCTTCCTTGCAATGGCTACTGAAGAAGGTGTAAATGAAAAATCTTATATGGAGCTTCTTACAATTAAGGAGAGTTATTTGATTTATCAATCTGAAATAGGTCGACTTAAAGGGTTTAAAGCGTTTGATACGTGGATTTCTAAAGGTGGAGTTCGATTTCTAAAAATGATTGACTTGTCATCAAATTTTTTGACACAAGGCATTCCTGTTGAAATTGCAAAGCTAGTTGAATTGATTTCATTAAATTTGTCGAGGAATCAATTGGTGGGTTCCATTCCTTCCAATATTAGTGAACTGAAATACTTGGAAGCATTGGATTTATCGAGGAATCAGTTGGTGGGTTCTATTCCTTCCAAAATTGGTGAATTGGTAAACTTGGAATTACTGGATTTGTCAAGGAATCAGTTATCATGTGCCATTCCCACTAGCATCCTTAATTTGCATTTATTAGGAATTTTGAACTTATCATACAACACTTTGTCTAGGGATATTCCACAGGGTGCACAATTTAGTACATTCACCAAAGATTCCTACGAGGGTAATCGACACCTTTGTGGTCCTCCACTCAGAAAAGCATGCCCCAGAAACAAATCGATTGAAGACGCACATTTCAATCACAGTAAGGAACATGAAAATGACAGCAACCATGAAGACAAAGGAATGGACAGGGAAATAAATCCATTCTACATAAGCATGGCTGCAGGATTTTCAACTGGATTTTGGGTATTTTGGGGCTCCTTAATAAGTACGAAAATTGGAATTCATCTATTGTTTCTTAATTTTTCAATTTTTCTAGTTAATGATCCAAGGAATATTAAGACTAGCATAATCAATTTTTCTAATGAAACAAGGATCATAAACTTGAGCTTTTTTTTAGTCCTACTTGAGAGTAGTAGCCAGAATTAGAGTTTCCAATTTTTCAATTAGGACTAAAAAAAAGCTCAAGTTTATGATCCTTGTTTCACTAGTGAAATAAAATTAAGACTAGCATAATCAATATAAGCGTCTTCTTCTCGAAGAATCTCTTCATGAAGTTTAATTTGCTCAAGACCTAGATCATTAAATTGAACTTGTATATCATCAGAGCATCAGTACCCACAACTTCTGAGATAGTACTTATAAGCTTATGATGTATTACTACGAATATTACATACCTCGTTCTTGTCATGAAAGCAGAAAATTGTTATATTCCTGCATTCAACCAGAATATTAAGAAAAAAATATGATTGAAATAGTAGTGAGTTATGCAGCATGGACACTTCAAAATTCATGGTGTGTCCAGTGGATGGCATCGAGAAGAAACTGACACATGTGATTACATCTAATCACTTCTATTTTCTCAACGAAAAAAATCAGTTACTGTGTCATAGGTGTCGTGTCTGGTATTTGTGTTTATTAATTCCATTATGTACGTGTTTCAAGTTTTTGAAAGAAATTGTTTGTGAAGAAAAAACATACTTTGATCCATAAAACATGACAATAAAGTTTGCACCTAATCATGTTTCTAAACCTGATGTGTCATCATTTGCAAAACTATATGTTGCATGCAGGACACACTTGTTTAAATATCTTGGAGTGGTTTGAAGGCAAACATGTTGCAGGAGAGGGGGTTTTCATAACTCCCTCTACAACAATACTCTTCAGTATTGTACACACCACATGCACTCTTACAAGCAATAACTCTATCATTTTCCTTTAAAGCCAACTCTGATGGACAATTCTGCCTCAAATCTCCATCACAACCAACTGTGCTTCAATTGCCACTTCCATTAATAGCTTTTATTGCTATAGGCAAGTTGAAACCATCTACAAGACTAACATCATAAAAATCAGGTTCACCAAGGGTAAAATCGGCAATTGTTGCAGGTGGATTTCCAGGTCCTGTACAGTTTATGTTTGTTCCACAACCACCTGTTAGGCATGTTCCATTGCCATTTGTGTCAAAGTTGCAACCTGTTCTAGCCCATATTTTGCCGCTCCATCCTACGGGAGCAGTATATATCGTTGATTGTCCCGGTTTCAATGTGAAGCCATCACTACTGAGGTTATCTGTGCAATTGCGCGTTATTCCTGGCCATATTGTCTCGTTGCAAAAATTTACTACCGTGAAAGTCTTGACGCTTCCACATAGTTCCGGTGCTGCCAATCAATACATCAAATTATATACTAGGCGCAGAAGTAACAATATTATATATTTTTCACAAATATATTGTAATGCTTGATGACAAAAAAATAGTAGAATTTGATTCAAATCCTATTGGGGAGTCGGAGGGGGTGTTAGGAGCAACAATAAACTAATGTTTATGACCTCTAAGAGTCATTTACACCTCATCTCCACCCAAAATCTGAAGGCACCGGATAAACTGGTTGCATCTCTTATATATCCAACATTTGGTGCATTCGTAGTTGCAGCCGCATTTGTTCACAATACCAGGAATCACAATGTGTATAACCACAAGCGTGACTTAAAATTTTGACGGCAACGGAAAAATATTCCTATTTTACTAACCAAATTGTGATCAATCAAGGAATACTGTTAATAAAGTAAGAAATATACTTGAGACAATGATAATGAATATAGTGGTAATAAGCTTCAATAATGCAGAGTCAGGATTAGCCATTCATGATGATCTCACAATTTCACTTAAATTATGTGACATTTAAATTCATAAACTAAAAAACTATGAAATTGTAAACAATATGAGTTAGTAGGGAAATGATTATGCTGGGATTAAACTTCATCAACCTACTTATGCGTATTTCCGGATTAGTGTTGCTTATTCTAATTATCAATCGATATTATCACATATTGCTCAGCAGCATCATTCGTGTCCAAATGATGTCGTAATTTCTATTGAATCGTTTAATCATCGATTTTCCAAACTATTAAACAATCTAATAGTCGATTGTATCGTTGTATAGCTGATTTCCCAAACTATTAAACGATACAAAAGCTTTGGATTCTAATATTTAAAGTGATTATCAAAACCTAAATTCCATGTCTAGAACAAAAGCTTTGATAGAAGATTATTCTAACTTAGATTCAAAATGTATTTTTCAATACAAATCAAATCCATAAGATTGTAATGGAAAAACAAGAATAACTTCAATATCATGACATAATTAAAATCAAACAACATCATAATCAAAGCAAATACATACTAGTAGAGTTGATTACATTTAATCTCAACAAAAAGAGTCTACCTACTCATTTACAAGGAGAAAAGAAGAGATGGAATGGTATCAAGCGATGTCTCAATGATCTTGTGAATCCCTTCAATCCTTGTGCTCCTTGATCCTTAAGGGTCTCTCTGTGTTTTCCCCTGTTTTTCTCTCCCTAAAATGTCATACTACATGATCATAATGTTTCTGAAATGAGAAGAAGAGGTTTTTATACTTCTACAGATTCTATTTTCTCGCCAGGTAGAAAATTATCGCTATGGCGACTGGACCTTTCTTTGCCAGTGGGTTTCTGCCACGTCATCATCCATTTGCTCCATACCGCCATATCTTGCCAGGTAAGACAATTCTCGCCATGGCGAACTCTGGTCTTAAAAAACATGGGTTCTGGAACTCCTCTTCCCGCCATGGCGACATGTGTCGCTCTGGCGAACTTTCTTTCCCAAAAACATGCTCTCTGTTTCTCCGTTCCCGCCAGGGCGACATTTGTTGCTCGGGCGACATCTCGTTTTTTTCTCCTTTATTATGTTTCTTTCATTGGTTCATGTCTTGATCGCTCTTTTCCTGCATAATTGAGTTAAGTAAGATGTAAAAAGCATAATAAGGCATTTTCTTACTTTTTCATAGTTTTTCCTCGAATAACTTGTGAAACAAGTAATCAAAAGTGCTTAATGTACATCATGAATTTAACACTTTTCTAGCACTTATCAAACTCTCCCCAACTTAACTCTTTGTTTGTCCTCAAACAAAATACTCAAAAGAGAACAAAGTTAATCACAAGACATAAGGAGCAAAGGTTTTGAAAAACACAATTTGTTCTGATGCATGATTCAAAGTGAATGCACGGGCAAGTATGAAGTTTAATCTATTGCAAATATGAAATGAGTTCTATGCACAAAGTTCATGTCACACAGTTCAAGTCAATAACACACTTATTCACGAACCACACCTAACACACTTCTTTGTTAGTAAATGTAACAAAATGAAATCATTGAGTGAGGGTTATGAACACACATCCGGCAATCAAGTTAACATCCAGATCAAGTTATGTGTCCATCCAAATATCATTTCAAAAAGCACAAAAGCATGGATCAAAAGGTCTTTTAGGGTTGTAACTTGGCTCGGCTACAAAAGAAAGGACATTTGTGGGATAATTGAATTCAAATGGTCAAGCATAAGAGAACATTCCTTATATCTACATTCCAAAGATAAATTTACAAGGATCCCCTTTTAATTCTAAACAAACCCTTGGTGGTGAACAATATACACCTTGATCCCGATAACTTATTCTATTTTTTATTTTTCTTTCTGTTCTTCTTTTTCTCTTTATCTTTTTCATGTACACATTTTGTTTTTGTTTTTCTTTTTGTATTTACACAACATTGTTGTCTTGATCAAAAATTCAATTTCACCATTTCTTGACAATTAAGTTACACCTTCCTTTTCTCCTCAACTTAAACAAAACATAACCATATTTTGAATGTTCCCCTATTCTATGGCAAGGGACAATAACATGAAGGTTTAGGGTTCAACAATTAAAACAATATCAGAGTCCATAGTGCGTCAAAAATGAACTAAATTTGAAAAAAATTTGGGCAAATTCATTAAGCGTTGTGCTTATGAATATTGACAGTTCATAATTGAGGACTCTGATCCATTTAGCTCAGATGGATTAACAAATACTCGCTCTTCTCACAAGGTAGGTTACATATGGTCAAGTATTTCACTCAAATCAAAAATGTGTCTTGATCCTTTCCATGCTTTCATATAATTTAAAACAATTATCGAATTTAACATAAAACGACCGAGTTAAACAATGAATGTCAGTATCCTGCATATAGTACAAACAACTTGAGGTTTCCTCACTTTAGGCTAGTTCTAAGTGGTTCACAAACAAATATGTTATTGCGGAGAACTATTAAACGATACAAAAGCTTTGAGTTCCAATATTCAAAGTGATTATCAAAACCTAAATTCCATGTCTTGAACAAAAGCTTTGATAGAAGATTCTTCTAACCTAGATTCAAAAGGTATTTTTCAATACAAATCAAATCCATAAGATTGTAATGAAAAACAAGAATAACCTCAACATCATGAGATAATTAAAATCAAACAACATCATAATCAAAGGGAATACATACTAGTAG
>Ga0315914_1011796_pt1 | contig 10316 bp, 10 predicted proteins | sample MpolenodulesMG_FD_203920 | JGI IMG/M metagenome (GOLD analysis project Ga0315914, IMG submission 203920) | Medicago polymorpha root nodule microbial communities from Los Angeles, California, United States - elongated nodules | ecosystem: Host-associated > Plants > Roots > Nodule | place: USA... | reverse complement strand
TCAAATGAACGAAGTGACTGGAGTGGCGGCAGTTTCATGCTGATTGGTCTATCATATTCACATATTGAAGCGCAATACGAACCGGTCGCCGCCACCAATATACACTATAAGCGCTGAAGAGAATGCACTCAACGCTCAAGGGAGGCTCATCAATGAATGCCGCGCACTATTCGCGTAACCTCGGCGTGATCATCGCCATACGGCTTTTGTCCGGAGACTTGTGATGGAAGAGCGGATTTTGCACCCGCCTCTTCCCCGTGCCGAAGCACGAATCCGGGTCCTTCATGAAGAAGTCACGATAGATAGTTTCGCTTGGCTTCGTGATCGCGATAATAACGATGTGCTCGAGTATCTTAAAGCGGAGAACACTTACGCGGAGCAGGCGACAGCGCACCTTGTGGAGATCAAACAGCAATTGATCGTAGAGATTGAAGGGCGTAAAATCGCCGACGTGCGTCATCCTCCATTAACGGTCGGTCCATTCGAATATTTCCGGATACACGAACATGGGCTGCCACATCCTGCATGGTGGCGTCGGCCAGTCACGGGAGGCCCTAACGAGCTTGTACTAGACCCGAATACGATCCCGGGTGCGGTGGCCTTCTATACGCTTGGCATTTTTGAACCGAGCGATGACGGACGCTACGTAGCGTATAGTTTTGATGTCGTTGGGAATGAGGGCTATGAACTCAGGGTGCTGGAATTACCTAGCGGCCGAAATGTGTGGCGAGGCCCGGGGCGGGTCGGCCAGGCTACCTGGGCCGCCGACAGTCAATCATTTTTTTTCTCACAAGAGCGGAGTGACAGGCGTCAGCATGATCGAATCGTACGTTTGGATTTAGCGGCCAGTAAATCCGAGGTTGTGTTTGAAGAAAGCAACGAGCGGCTGGAAGTTCTGGTTCGGCGTTCGGACAGCGGCGCCTGGCTTTTTATTGACGTGATTTCCGGTTGTGACAATACGCTTCCCGTACACCGCGGTGCTAAAGAAGTGTGGTGTCTTGCTTCGAACAATCCAAGAGGGAGATGGCGCCGGATCGTGGCGCGTGATCTTGGACACAAGATTTATGCTGAACACTGGAGCGACAGTTTCCTGTTTCGGGTAGACGACAATGGGCCGGATTGGCGAATTGTATCCACGCCGATAGACGACCCATCGCCATCGCAGTGGAATGAGATTATTCCTCATCGAGCGGGAGTGACTGTGGAGGAGGTCCACGTATTCGATCAGAATCTGGTTTTCGTTGAGCGAGAAAACCTTAAACCGCGGCTTGTCTTGTACGAGCAAAGTGGAGAGTCTAGATCCGTCATCGTTTCCGAGGAGAGCACTTGCACGTTGAAAGTCGGGGTTTCGGCAGGGGGGTCTTATTCGATGGCAGGGCATCCCTACTGCACCTCAAGATTAATCTACTCTGTTAGTTCCTTCATTAAGCCAGATACCTTCACCCAATTCGATATGGAAAGCGGCCGATCGGAAATCTTGTCCCAAGCCCATGTCCCGGGATACGACGCCTCGCAATATGTCATGACGATCGTTATGGCGGATGCCGAAGACGGGGCTCAGGTGCCGATCTCATTGATCGCTCGACGAGACCGGCTGCCCGATGGTCCCGTACTATTGAACGTCTACGGCTGTTACGGCACTACAAGATGGCCTTCGTTCTTTACCGCGCCGTCGTGCCTGGATGAGCGTTTAAGCCTTCTTGATCGAGGGTTTGCTTTTGGCATCGTGCATGTACGGGGGGGAGGAGAGTTCGGGCACCGCTGGCATGATGCGGCCAGTCGCAATCAAAAAGCCGTCACTTACAGAGATCTGATCAGGAGTGCTGAGGCTCTCGTTGAACAAGGCTATGCTGCCCGCGACGAGATTATCATTGAAGGAAAAAGTGCTGGTGGAGGTACCGTGCTTGCTGCGGCCGCACTGCGACCTGATTTATTTCGGGCCGTGATCGCGGAGGTGCCACTTGCCGACATCATCGACACCGAGCTGGACTTCAATATGCCTTTCGCGTTTGCAGAGACGGCAGAATACGGAGATCCGCGCATTCCAGACGAGTATAGTTACATGCGCACCTACGACCCGTACTACAACCTAGGCGCTGGTAAGCCACTTCCACCAACGTACATTGAAGCTGCGCTCGATGATAGTCAGGTACTGTACCACCAGCCTGCACGCTACGTGGCTCAGCGTCGCTGCTGTGCGATTGATAGCGACCCTGCACTCATCTTTAGGACGCGCACGCTCGGCGGTCACTTTGGATTCTCACACGGACCCGCTGTAGCGGAAGAAGCCGCTTTCCGTCAAGCTTGGATCCTTGATCAAATCATCTGAGCGATAGCTTAGTTCTGTCTCAAGATGCAGGTCACGAACGGATCTTTGCCCAACGATAAACTGTGGTTAGACCCATTTCAACGTTTACATGGTTGGGGCATCCAGGAACGTTGAACCTCACGTTACAGGATCTTCTTTCGAGATAACCACATATCGAAAGCTTGTTTTGTCCATTGCCTTCGGCCACCGGCTTGTTCGCCGGAGACGGTGGAGAGGCGGTCTCAAGCAAACGGCTCAGCAATACGTGTGTCACTTCGTTACAGCAGAGCGACGCGAATACGGATAAATCAAACCAGGAACAATCAGGGGAACTAATGGCATGAGTATCTCTCGGAGAAACGTGATAAAAGCAACCATGGCCATAGGAGCGGCGGCGTCGTTCCCTTCGCTGGTCAGCGCGCGCGCGTCGCCCGGAGGAGAACCAGTGATATGGTTTCATGGTGTGCCCCAAGCCTTCGATCCTTACACTACGACCGACGTCGATATTGGTGACTACGCCTTCGGCGTCTACGATATGCTCTTCGGCCTCAATTCAAAGCTCGTGCCACAGCCGCAAATGATTGGAGATTGGAGCGCTTCGGGCGACGAGAGGACTTACACTTTCAAGCTTCGAAACGGACTAATCTGGCACGATAACACGCCGGTTAGGGCTGCGGATTGTGTTGCCTCAATTCGCCGCTGGTTCCAAACACCAGGTGGACGATTGGTTGACCAGCGGGTGCAGGATGTATCTCAAAAAGACGACAAAACCTTCATCATCACCCTTAAAGAACCGCTTGGCTTGCTGATTGACCAACTGGCGCAAGTCACCGCCTATCCGTTGTTCATCATGCGTGAACAGGACGCAAAACGTCCGCCGAGTGAACCTGTTACCACGCACATCGGATCGGGACCATTTAAGTTCAACGAGGAGCTTTTTGTACCCGGAGCAAGCATTACGTTCGACAAGTTTGAAGAGTATGTTCCTCGTGACGAAGCACCGGACGGACTTGCCGGTGGCAAGATCACTAGAGTCAGGCGTGTCATTTGGAACGACCTCCCGGATCAACAGACGGCTGTTGCGGCCCTGCAGGCCGGCGAGGTCGATTTCCTTGGTGCGCCCCCAGCCGATCTCTACTCGTTGATCGAAAGTGATCCAAACCTTGTGCTCGAGGATCTGTTCAAATCAGGTTACGACTATTTCCTCCGAATGAATTGTCTGCAAAAGCCGTTTGACAACGTCAAGGCGCGGCAGGCTATGCTGCATCTCATCAACCAGGAAGCGTTCCTACGGGTCATCAATCCATCGCCACAATACAGTCGTCCCGTCAAGTCGCTGTTCGGTACTGGTACACCATACACCAATGACGTGAACACGGAGTGGTACAAAGAAGGTGGGGACCCGGATACAGCCAGGCGGCTTTTTGAAGAGGCCGGCTACACTGGCGAGAAGGTCGTTATCCTGGACCCTACTGACTGGGGGGAAGCGCATAATGCTTCTTTGCTACTCGCGTCGGAACTGCGCAAGCTCGGGGTCAATGCCGAGTTAGCGTCCAGTGACTGGGCTGGCGTTGTTGCCAGAAGAGCTAAGACGGTCTCAGTCGATCAAGGTGGCTGGAGCATCTTTATCTCCTCCGCGACTGACTTTCAGTTCGGCGACCCGACAACTGCCGCTTGGATGGCTATGAACGGGGAGGCAAGTTGGTTCGGCTGGCCTGATTCGGCGGAATATGAGGCGTTGCGTGCTAAATGGCCTGACGTCGAAACACTCGAAGAACGTCAAGCACTCGCTCGCGAGATGCAGCAGGTGTGGTGGAACTACGCGAGCTTGGTAAGCTTGGGCCAAGTTGTATCACCCGTTGCTCACAGAAAGGGCTTGACCGACCTTGTCGGTCTGAAGACAGGCAATGTTCCCATGTGGAACATGCAGAAGGTCACGGCGTAATGGGTGCGTACATTCTTCGCAGGATGGTTTCGGCCATCGTCGTCATGGTATTGGTCGGGATTTTCGTCTTCCTGCTTCTCAGGCTGGCGCCTGGCGACCCGGCGGCCATGATCGCTGGCAGGTCAGCGACGGAGGAGATGATCGCCGGCATCCGCGAGCAACTGGGATTGAACGATCCCCTGCCGGTACAGTTCATACATTGGGTGCGAGACATGCTCGGCGGTGATTTCGGCACTTCGATATTTGCCGGACGACCCGTTCTCGATCTCCTATCGCAGCGGCTTGAGCCGACCCTTTCCCTGACGATCCTGACGATGCTTCTTTCAGTGACCGTCGGGGTCTCGTTCGGCGTTCTTTCCGCGTGGCAAGCAGGCGGTTTCGTTGACCGCTTGCTCGCGGTCTTTTCTGCGCTCGGGTATTCGGTCCCGGTCTTTGTCATCGGCTATTTACTGATGTATTTTTTCGCCATACGAACTCACTGGTTGCCGGTCCAGGGATATAAGCTGATCGAAAGTGGCGTTGCCCCTTGGTTTGTGCACCTGATCCTGCCCACCGTGGCCTTGGGACTAGGCTTCATTGCCTTCATCGCACGGGTCACACGCGCCAGCATGCTCGAGGTTCTGTCGGAAGATTACATGCGAACGGCCGCCGCCAAGGGCGCGTCGTCCTATGCCATGCTTGTTCATCACGCATTGAAAAACGCCGGCGTGCCGATCCTGACCGTCATCGGCATAAGCTTCGCGTATCTGATCGGCGGAGTCGTCCTCACTGAGACGGTATTCAATATACCGGGTGTCGGTCGCCTGGTCGTTGATGCGATAAACAACCGAGACTATCCCATCATCCAGGGCGTGCTCGTTCTGACATCAGGTCTGTACGTCCTCATCAATCTCACGGTCGATCTCGCATATACGCTGATCGACCCGCGTATCCGGTACTGATATGACGCTCCCCGCAACACTTGAAAGCAGGTCGACGGGCCCGCTGCGACTTTCCGACCTTGTCCGTCTTGCAAGGCGGCACCGACTGGTCCTGATCGGCGGTGGGCTGTTGGCGCTGCAGATCGGAGTGGCGCTCGCGGCCCCGCTTTACGCCGGCGATCCGGGAAACATGGACCCGTTCAAGCGCCTCCAGCCCCTTTCGGCCACAATGTGGTTCGGAAGCGACAATCTGGGCCGTGACGTGTTTGCCCAAACGACCTTCGGGGCGCGGATATCACTTTTGGTGGGGTTGCTGTCAGCGGCGTGCGCGGCCATGGTTGGGCTTCTGATTGGGATACTCGCTGGCTACAACCGCACGTTCGACAGCGTCTTGATGCGGGTCATGGACGGCTTGATGTCCATTCCGACAATTTTGCTGGCCATTGCTCTTATTTCGCTGACAGGGCCAGGGGTCGGTATCCTCATCGTGGCGATTGCGATCCCCGAAACACCGGCGGTCGCACGATTGGTTCGTTCAACCGTCCTCAGCGTTCGCGAGCGCCCTTATGTGGAGGCCGCGCTTTGCGGCGGTGCACGACTGCCAAAGGTGCTGTGGCGGCATATCCTTCCGAGCACCATTCCTGCACTGATGGTTCAGAGCGCCACTGTTTGCGCCAGCGCGATTATGACGGAGGCGGCGCTTAGTTTCCTCGGCGTTGGTGTGCCACTCGAGATTCCCAGTTGGGGCAACATGATCGCCAGCTCGCGCTTGTATCTCGCTATTGCGCCGTTGACGATTTTCGCCCCGGGCATCTGCCTCGCCGTCACGGTTCTTGCTGCAAACATGCTCGGGGACGGTCTACGCGATATGTTCGATCCCCGCGTTAAGCGGAGGCGCTGACATGCTAATGCCCAATCCGGTGGCAGAAGACATACTTCTCGACGTCCGAGAACTAGAGACGCATTTTTATGGCGCGGAAAGCGTCACTCGCGCCTTGGGAGGCATCACCTTCCAGGTGAAGAGGGGCGAAACGCTGGGGGTCGTCGGCGAATCCGGATGTGGCAAGAGCGTTACAGCCCTCTCGATCCTTCGCCTACTTCCGAAGCTAACCGCCAGGACCGTCGGCGGCGAGGTACGTTTTCGAGGCCGCGACCTTCTTGAATTGTCGGAGCGGGAGATGCGGAAAATCCGCGGTGACAAGATCGCCATGATCTTCCAAGACCCAATGACAAGCCTCAACCCGGTCTACACTGTCGGCCACCAAATTGCTGAAGCGGTGCAGATTCACACGGGAGCCTCTCGTTCAATTGCGATGGCTAAGGCCGAAGAAATGCTCCGCTTCGTCCGAATCGCGGACCCTGAGCGTCGCGCCAACAACTATCCCTATGAGATGTCAGGCGGGATGCGGCAACGCGTCATGATAGCGATGGCGCTCGCCTGCTCGCCGGAACTGTTGATCGCAGACGAGCCGACCACTGCGCTCGATGTGACGATCCAGGCGCAGATCCTGCGGCTGATCGTCGATCTGAAAGAGCGTATGGGAACGGCGGTGATGTTCATCACCCATGATCTGGGAATTGTGGCCGAGACATGCCAACGCGTGATCGTGATGTATGCTGGCCGGATCGTCGAGCAAACGAACGTGACGGAACTGTTCGCGCGTCCCATGCATCCTTACACACAGGCTCTGATGCGCTCCGTGCCGGACCGGCGACAGGGGCGGCAGCGTCGTCTTCCGGAGATCGCCGGCATTGTACCTAACCTTCGCGAACCGATTATCGGGTGCAGCTTTGCGCCGCGTTGCCCGTTCGCTATCAACATTTGCCGGGAAAAGACGCCCGTTCTCAGCGACGTCGAATTCGGCCACGCCGCGGCTTGCTGGCGCTCAGAGGAGATTGTAGGCGCATGAGCAATCCTTTGCTAACAGTAGAAAATCTTACCAAGCATTATCCGATCGGTGCGGGGTTCTTGAAGAAGCCATTTTCTGTGGTGCGGGCAGTGGAGGATGTGTCGTTTTTCGTCCAGGCCGGTGAGACGCTCTGCATCGTCGGCGAATCCGGTTGCGGCAAATCCACCGTCGCACGGCTCTTGATGCGACTTACCGATCCGACCGGCGGACGAGTCCTGATCGAGGGGACCGATATAGCTCGCCTCAAGAAGCACGAGCTGCGCGATTGGCGTCGGCGAATGCAGATGGTGTTTCAGGATCCCTACTCGTCGCTGAACCCGCGCCTCACCGCCGGACAGATTATCACCGAACCTGTTGAGAACTTCGAGCGTCTTAGCCGCAAGCAGCGCATCGCGCTTGCTGCGGACCTCCTTCAGAAGGTTGGCATGGCGCCCGAGATGATGCATAGGCTTCCGTCCGAGTTGTCGGGTGGCCAGCGGCAACGGCTCGGCATTGCGCGAGCCCTGTCGCTCAACCCCTCTCTCATTATCGCCGACGAGGCGGTCTCGGCCCTTGATGTCTCCGTGCAGGCACAAATCTTGAACCTGCTCATGGATCTGCAACAGCAAATGGGCATCGCCTTTGTTTTCATCTCGCATGACCTCGGCGTTGTGGAGCATATCGCGCATCGCGTCGCGGTCATGTATCTCGGCCGGATCGTGGAACTGGCCGTATGCGAGGTGCTGTTCGCCAAGCCGGTCCACCCCTACACCGAGGCACTGATCGCAGCGGCTCCTGTGCCGGATCCCACGCGCGTGCGGCTTGGAGCGCCCGTAGATGGCGAGGTGCCAAGCCCGATCAACCCGCCGAGCGGGTGCGCGTTTTATCCGCGCTGTCCGCTCGCCCTCGAGCGTTGCCGTGTAGAAGTCCCGCCTTTGGTGCCAATGGCAGACGGCCGCGTTGTGGCCTGTCATGTTCGCGCTCCGGCTACAGGCATGCCGACCGATCCCGCTGCGGCGAATCCTTGGCTACGTCCCGTGGAGGCTCTGTCACCCGGTCGAGCATCTGGCGTGCACCGCTGACACGGACACGACCATCATTCGAACTCCGGCGAAAAAAGTAGAGAGAAGGGACCTGGATGAATATTCACACGAGCACCGACCACCGGGGTGACGGCTACGATAGGGTGGGGCCGATTGATACGGGTCATGGGCGCCTGATAGCCACAGCAGATCACCAGCCGCATGCGGCTGGAGCGCCAATCCGATTTGCGTCAGTTACGAGACGACCTATAAGTTCGTCAATTCCGCAGACGGTCAGGCCATCAAGCTGTGGCGGCACCTACCGGAGCGTCACTGCGGCATGCCCGGCGGCGTTACGTTCGCCGCTTCAGCCGGAACTCAACATACTTGCCGTCCTGACACTATCGCCGAACGCAAGCAGTTGGGCCATTTCGTTGGTTTGAGCGCCGCTGCGGCCTTGCAGAACGCTGGAGCGGCGCTTTTCGCGAAGCCGGTAGCTGTCGCGTCGAATGGTAATCACCGTTGAGTGGGATATAGTCGATGCGGCAGCCCTAGTCTAAGGCGATGTAACGTGAGCGCTACGAACAGCCCACCTTGCCTTTGCTGATTGAGACCGCGAGATCAGCTCCTTCATCTGCAGGAGTGGAACGGGATGGTTGGAGATCGCGCTGGTGCCATGCTTGGAGTCATGGATGAAGCCATGGATGAAGCCAGGCATGATGGAGTCTACCGGCGGATCGAGGTGATCACCGGTCGACGACAGCGGCGGAATTGGACCGACGAAGAGAAGGCGCGGATCCTTGCTGAAAGCGCAGAACCCGACGTGAACATCTCGGCCGTCGCCCGGCGCTGGGGCGTCAACCGTGGTTTGCTGAATGTCTGGCGCCGCCAAGCCGGGCTGACCGCTCGACGATCCGTGCAAGCCTGCGCGCAGCAGGCCATGTTCGTGCCGGTGACCGTCGTTGGAGAACGAGCGCCTCCCCAGAGCGCGTCGTCGGATATCGCTTCCGTTGCTTCCGGCCGAATTGAGATCGAGATTGCCGGAGCACGCATGACCGTGATCGGCTCGGTGGCGCCCGAGTTGGCGCAGGCGATCGTGGCAGCGTTGCGAGCACGCCGGTGATCGGACTTTCGCCGAATGGCGTGAAGATCATGGTGGCGACGCAGCCTGTCGACTTCCGGCGCGGCATGAATGGCCTTGTTGCGCTGGTGGCGTCAGCGCTTTCGGCTGATCCCTACTGTGGTGACGTGTTTGTGTTCCGCGCCAAGCGGTGCGATCGCCTGCGCTGCATTTATTGGGACGGGTCGGGCATGATCCTAGCGACGAAGTGGCTTGAGGCGGGCAAGTTCGTTTGGCCACCGATCCGCGATGGCGCGATGCAGATGAGTAGCCAAGAGTTCTCGCTTTTGCTGGCCGGTATCGAAGCCGGATCATTCTCTCGCTCGATGCGGAGAATGCCGACCTCAAGGCGCGCGTTGCCTTCCTGGAGGGTCAGCTCTTTGGACCGAAATTGGAGAAGATGACGGCGATCGACCCGACGCAGGCGACGCTCGACCTTGGCGACCTCAGCGACATTCCCGCAGCTGCCAATGACGATGTTGCACCCGTGGCTGAAGGGCCAAGACAGGAGCGGCGATCGCCGTCGCGCAACATCGGCCGTTTGCCCAAGCACCTTCCCCGGTATGAAGAGGTCATCGAGCCGGAGAGCAAGAGCTGCCCCTGCTGTTCGTTCGACCTGCATTGCATCGGCACGGATGTCAGCGAGGCGCTCGACATCGTGCCGGCTGTTGTCCGGGTCAAACGGACGATCCGGCCGCGCTACGCATGCCGGGCCTGCGAAAGCGTTGTTGTGCAAGCGCCCGCGCCGGCGCGTGTGATGGACGGCGGCATGGTGACTACGGCCTTTGCCGCCCATGTCGCCGTTTCGAAGTTTGCCTGGCATCTGCCGCTGCATCGCCAGGCGCAGATGCTTGCCTCCTGCGGCGTGGTGATCGATCGCGGCACGCTCGGCGCCTGGGTGACGCGGATCGCTTGGTGGCTCGAGCTTCTCTACGATGCGCTTACCGCCTTCATCCGCTCCCAGCCAAGGGTGTTCTGTGACGAGAGTGTGCTGCAGAGGCACGGAAGGAGTTCAGTATGAACTGACACTGTGTCGTAAAGCTGTGTGAATGATGGAGGATGGCCCTCCGGGATCGGCTTTCAGGAGCGGGTCTCAAACCAGTCCGAGCTGC
>Ga0315914_1011794_pt1 | contig 10317 bp, 6 predicted proteins | sample MpolenodulesMG_FD_203920 | JGI IMG/M metagenome (GOLD analysis project Ga0315914, IMG submission 203920) | Medicago polymorpha root nodule microbial communities from Los Angeles, California, United States - elongated nodules | ecosystem: Host-associated > Plants > Roots > Nodule | place: USA... | reverse complement strand
TCACAATATCCTCGTTCAAGGACCAAGCACGCATATCCGAAAAGAAGCAATTAAAGAAATCAGCAGCTTCAAGGTAAACTGACATCATATCTACTTTGCCGGGACAAAATAAAACCACATTATCTCCTCCTCTAGGTAACACCCGAACATTGTCGAAACCAGCGTCAATGATTTTTTGTTGCACTATAGGAATATAGTCCCCATTCAGCACTCTTGCAAACGCCCCTTTACTAGCCCAAACGACATCTTCATTATCGGACAAAAACTTGCGAGTAACATTTGCACCACCAGCGACGTGAGTAAAAATATTATCTTTGATAGAACAAGAAATATCACCAGCAACAACGACACTTAACCGAGCTTTCTCCCTTTCCTCCTCACTCCCCTTAGCATCTAATTTAACCTGTTCAAGTGACTGCTTTCTAGCCAACACTTCTGTATACAACAGTTTTTCTCCCTCATTATTTTTTCCCCTTTCAACAGTTATTTTTCCTTCAACACTATTTTTCGACTTATTTTTTCCTCCCATATTTTTCGATTCTTTTTTTTCTATTTTTTTAATTTCGGCGTTAATGTTCGACTTATTTTTTCCTCCCACTTCTACCGAATTCTTACCATCCTCCAACTCCTGCACCAACTCCTTCCTAGCCTCCCCAAACCTATCAAAGCGTGCGATATTCGCCCACACTTTCTTCTGACCAAAATAGACATTATTAAGAGCTTTCTGCAATTTTACCACATCTTTAACGTTCATAAAACGCACAAAACCATAGTTTTGGCCACGGGCATTCCTATTTCTAGCCACATAAACGTCCGAAAGAATACCACAAACCTCGAAAGCCTTACGGATATCAACATAATGCATCTGGTAAGTTTGTGACATAGAAGGAAGCCTTAGGGACAAGATTATTACCTTGCGAGATAGCTGTAGGTGCTACAGAAACAGAAACGTGCCTACTGTACTGCTGCCTGGAAACCGCCTCTTGTCTGATGCGAGAACGCCCACGATAATTCCTGAAGTGGTGGCGCGGTGAAAGAAGGCATGAGCGGTGCTGGTGCAATGAAGCATGCCGTGATCGATGATGGTGCACAGAAGCAGGCCGCGACTGGCTGTGATGCCTTGATGGTGCTGGACGAGAGTGTGAGTGACGGTACATAGAATGATGATGGATGCTAGGCCGAGAGTGAATGTCACGATGATGACTGGTGTAGAAACCTGGAAACCCTAAATTGCCAAAATCACGTGAATCACCAGAGAGATAACGTGAGTCTTGGGAATGGTCCTGATGTCGTCTTCTTGAAGAGTAGAATCTGTCCTCCCTGTAACCTCCATGCCGAGAAGAAAACCTAGGTCTGTCATGTCCTCGATCAACCGGTCGGGTCGCTTTCCGACGTTTGTAGCTCACCGTAGTCCATCCCCCTCCCCTTTGTGCCACCCCGGCAGACATCCCTTCCCTCCCATAGGCCGGCAATAGGTGCCGGCGCGGTTGCCTGAGGTTGCCCCCATGGCTGCCGCTCCTCTCTCTCACAGTCGCTCCTCTCTCTCTCATTTGTTCTTCTACTTGAAAAATCTTCTTGAAAAATTTAAGTCCCCATGTGAAGCAATGCCTAAAATCTTCTTGAAAAATCATTTTTAAGCATGTGTAACCGGTTACACATTATATGGTAACCAATTACCAGTGTTACAAAATTCCAATTTTTTAGAACATTATAGTATAACTGGCTACACCCCCATATGGTAACTGGTTACCACTTTCAAAATTTTAAATTTTCTGAATCAGTACCATTTCAAATTCGTTATATTCATTATGGACTATTTTTGAAAGGTAGCATTGCTTCATAAACATTCTTACAACCTCTATAAAATCAATTGAGACTATATCAATTTGAACAACAACTTTCATATTCAAATATTGAAAGATCAAATATCACTTTCTCACAAACTTTCAAACTTCCATTTTGTGAAACCTCGATTATATTTTCATATCCAAAAAAGTTTCTGAGCATTAAAATATATTTATTTGAGAGTGATATTGATTTGATAACAGCCATACAATTATTCTTCATTATTCATTTGTAAAATTCTCATCATTGTTTGTTGAGGAATCTTGTTAAAGATAGCGGGATGATATCTTGTCTGTTTGTAAGAATTTCATCATAGGGTGTGGTGAAGATTCTTGTTGTAAAGATAGTGGGGTGCTATCTTGTCGTTGTATAGAAATATTGTTAGGGGGTCTTGGGGTGAGGTTGTTTGTAACAAAAATTCTATCATAGTGGAAATCCTTTGCGAAGTGTGGAGGGAGTATATGTACTCTTAGGTTAGACGAGGAACCTAATTTATTGTGTTCTTTTTCTCTTCCCTACCCTCTTCACACAACTCTATTGATGGGTGAAGTGAAGTGCAATGTGGATGCAACAATTTTCAAATACAAAAATTGATTTTGCACCAGCATGTGTGTTAGGGACAAAATAAGACAATTTATTTATGCTCAAATGGTGTGGAATAATGGTAAACTAAATCCACAAGAAGCGAAAGCATGAGGCCCAAGACAAACCCTAACATGGCTTTTGAATTTGGGCTTCTCTCGGGTGGCGATAGACCTAGATAACAGGTCAGTGGTGGACTATATTTCGAGTAAACTAGGGCACAAGTCAGAATTTAGTGCTATTCTAAGTGCTTGCAAGAATTTAATGTTTTCTTTACCAAATTGTAGGCTAAATTTTATTGGGTGACAAGCCAACAATGTTACTCATTTATTGCCTAGAGCGACATTGTCATATACTAGTCATCATTAATTTGATTGCATTTCAAGCTTGTATTTTGTTTCATAAAACTGTCTTTAATAAATGGTACGAGAAAAATAAATTGAAGAATTAAAAAAAAAAAATTAACGATATAATAAGAATAGTAGCAATAATACTCCATATTGTTGCCATTGCAAATCTACAAATAATTTAGGACAATTTTTTTTTTATAAAATAACATATAATTTGAAATGGATGGAGTCAAAAAATCCTTAAAAAATGGTATAAAAGATAAAACGAAATTTATTTCTTTTTTCTACGTATAAAATCAAGAAAACTATCTTAACTAAACTTACAAATTGCAGAGTTTCTCAATTGATGTAATAAATTTTCAAGAATAGATCTCATTTGACTTTTCAAACTATCATGATTGAGTCTTACTAGTTGTAGTCAAACCAAAGCTGCGCTTACAACATAGATACCAGCTGACCAAATAAGACTCATATCATATGACCCTCTTGTTAAAAAAAACGACTCATATGATCCTGATATTATATTAGTTATTTCTTGCATAAAAAAATAAATTGTTACGTTCAAAATATTGTAAAACAATTACACGGTCAACCAATTATATTCTTTCGATCATTAAAAGACTTTGAGTTTTATCATATCTAATTTTTAAAAATAATTTATCATTTGGTTGGTAGGATAAAAAGTTCTACATCGTCAATATATCAAAATTATCTCTCTATATTTTATATATTGGAACGATAAGTGATTTTTTTTTTCTCGAGAGAGAGAGGATTTGTGTAAATAGTATAAAGAATATGATCATGTTATTTTGAGTCTGGTAATAGTCTCTCTCTCTTACACATCGTTTATGATAGAAGTTTGAAGATGAAAGAGAGAGTTTTCGTCTTTGAAGTCTTGAGCAAGATTGTCGCATAAAGAACATAAGGAAAATTTTAGTTGTACGAGGAAAGGAGAATGATATTATACGATATAATCGTTTTGTTCAAATGATATTATACGGTATAATTGTTTGATTTTACTCCTTAAAAAATTAAACTAAATGTTTTCATCCTCACAAAAAAATTTATTTTGTTTTTGGTCCTTAATGGTCATTTAATGTTCATATAAATGGCAAAATTATAACTCTTTTATGTTCAAATTGTATCCATGTTATGTCCGTTTATTATATTCGACATTTACATATTCATATTATGTTAAAAAATGTCAAAAACACGTTAAAATTTTATCCATTAAGGACCAAAAACAAAATAATTTTTTTTTATGAGGATGAAAACATTCAGTTTAATTTTATAGGGACTAAAATCAAAATTCGTTATATTTATAGGGACGAAAAACATATTTAATCCTAATTGTTTTAGTTACTCTTTTCTGCTTAAATCTTGATGTACATTCTTTGCAAAAATAAAAGTATCACGTCAAAGTCCAAACGATCAAATTATTTGGTGAATGAACTCAAACCTAAATTGGTCGATGACCAAGAAGAAAAGTCTCGACCAGCGGCGAAGCTAGTAAATTTTTTACGAGAGGGCCAACATAAAGAAGAAATAAAATATGTTTTACAAACTTATATATTAACCTTTTTTTTAACACTAATATATAAAACTTAATCGATAAGTAAAATAAACTCACAGTATTTTTTACTTATATTTAATGAAACAACAACAAAGAAAATAAAAGTTAATAGTAATTATTTGTAAAAGATGAGCTCTATGGAGTTTTGAGAAGACAAAATTATCCATATTTGACACTAAACTAAATAGATTATCAATTTTTGTTAATATAATATCTCTTTGAACCAATAAAATTGTTTGGAGTAGCCAAATAATATATTCATGGGGTAGCTATATATTAAACTTATGCTAGTTATTCAAGATTTTTTTTCTCTTGGAGTAGCCAATGCTACCCCATCCCTTTGAAGCCCTTCGCCCCTGGTCTCGACCATCGTCATTCACCCAAGTATATTAAGAAAATAAAATCAATAGATAATTATCTTTTCCAAAACCTATGACATACATTCTCTAGTTACTATTATAAGTTGATCTGTCCGGTAAGGGACCGATGTAGGCAACAGTGGCGGAAAGTACTCTGGTACGGTGGCGACGAATCTTCACGGTGGAACGAAAGGTGTCTGCAAGCACATCAGCACTCTAACACTTAAGTCAATATTGAGACTGAGAAAGAGTGTGTAAACAGTGTGGGTAAAGTGAATCGTACCTTGAGGATGAAGCTAACTCACCCTTATATAGGCGTGTGTGAGAATAACTGTCTCCATGAGATGCGGCGTGTGATTAGGAGGAGGTTAGAGGACACATGTACGGTATCTGATGCACATAGGCGTGCTCCAGTGGACTAAGGTGTACTGGTATTGGCGTGTTTCTTCAAGCGATGCGCCTAGTCTAGTGGATTTTTAGTCCATGTGTCACAATGAGATTGACCTTCTGATCGGTCCAGAACATAAGTAAAATATTATTTTTTTAGTTTTATTGAATAATTGGTGTATCTTTTTTTAACAGCAAAATTAATTAATAACCAAATCTCTGCTCAAGACGAACAGAGACCGGTGATTCAGAGACTAAAAAAGGCGTCGCATATAGGCGGAACATCCAAAATAAACACCATAAAAAACACTCAAACACACAACTCCTAACCAAGCCCTACCTTCAACACCGTTGAGGACAATCCCACCAAATAAACTTCACCTCCTAAATAAGACACCATTGCGAGCTACCACTGAAAGTGATATCTATAACCACTCATCGCCACAACTCATCCTAAAAAACACCCATCTAAATCAAACAACCTGTTTGCATCACCATAGCTGAGTCACACCCGAAAAAGTCCTATTCTAATACTTATGATACTTGCTAGATACATCAGTTAAATCTATACGGCTAAAAAGAAATAAAGAAGATGACACAGTAAAAATAAATTTTGCCTCTTTTTTTTTAAAACGATATATTTTGATAAAAGTTTTAGTGTTTTTAGCATATCATCAATAATAAAGTAGGAAGAATAAATTGTGTACCTTTGAATTAGGTTGATGAATGATGACTGCAGACAACTATAAGAGGGATAACTACCTCATTCCGTTTAGCGCTAAGTTTTCAGAGTACTGTTCAGAATGCTTAACCGTCTGATGGGATGACGTTTAAATAGCTAAACGGCCGATGGCAGAGACCTCTCATTGGGCTTAGCTAAATGGTCTAACCCATCACGATCCATTTAGAAAGAATAGCTCAATCACACATATTCATCAACTAATTAGTGCTCAACACAATAAACCATAATTTATATTATAATATTGACTTATAATAACTGATTATTGTCAATCCATAATTGATTAATTAAATAATTAATCCAACATATTTAACCTCCATTATTCAATAGTAATGATATGTTTTTCTCTTTTGAAGGAGTAGTAATGATATGTTTATTAAGCTAGTATCATAGCATACTACTAATTTTATTTTCTTAATATGCTTACACTTGGCAGAAATCAATGGCAGACAGTGATTAGGGCATAATTACCACATTGACCAACTTAGAACCTTGCAACTGCTGTGGTTTTGGTTTTGCCGACAACTAACATGAGCTTTTAAAAATAAATTGTTGGTAGCCTTGTCTTCCTTCTTAGGATGAATGTAAGTTATGGTCAAACATAAGTGGTTGAAACATAGTCTATATGAGTGCTATAAACTTCGGATCATTAATTTTGACTCTTATTTTAAAAGAAAAAACACAGAAAATAAATTTTAAGTAGAATATGAATATGTGATTAGTAATATTTTATCAAACATCATGACTCTAATATCAATATCTTAAAAATCGATTGATTCGACTTGTTGCCTACATTTTGATTATTTGACATTTGAGTGGTTTGACGATTGTTTCGTCTAAATAAGATGGTAAGATTTAAGTAACCTGTTTGGGTTGGTTTGATGACTTGTAATTTTATAGTAGTCTCTTTCTTAAGATTTTAGATTTGATTATCTCCGATATCAATTTGAGTCGATTAATTTAACTCTTTAAAAAAATACAAATGAAAAAATTAGCTACTCGTCTAACTTTCTAACAAATACTATTATTTAGTTTGACCCTACCATAGAAAATTTCTCATTTTTCTTTTCTACAAAATACAATTTACGCTTGTAGCCATCGATGTTCAACGTGGTTTTAGATACTTTGAATCTAATTTGAAAAAACATATTAATGTTGAAAAATGGGAATCTAAATCTTGATTAAGAATTTGGTAACATGTACATTGGCTGTTTCAATAAAAAAAATTGGAAACAAGTTTTTTTAGAAAAAGAATTGGTAACATTTAATCTACCTCACTTTCCTAAGTTTTTTTTAAAAAGAACATATGTTTTACCAAACATAAGAAGTTAGTATGTGCTTACTTTTTCTATATACATGCATCTTTCATTTATTTCAAGCAATAAAAAAATTCAATGCCCAAAATTAATAAAACACGTAGCAGTGATGGACTATGTAAATTGAATCCTGGAGAAAACTCAAACACAATTACAAGAAGTAGCATATGTAGTTGTCTTTCCATATGTGGCAATCAACAAAGTTTACAGATGTTACCTATTGGTTAAGTTCAATTAATTAATTTATCATTCCCTCAAGGATACTTTTACACGTTGTATAACCAAATATTAAGCAAATCATTCCCTTAAGTATACTTTAATACGTTATATTAACGATTTACATGACTTATAACCAGTTTGCACACTCTACTTCAAAATCTAATTTTTCTTATGTGACTGACGACAGTGAAACTTCATGTATAATCTTTTTAGTCTCGAATATAAGGAAAGGAAAAAAAAAACTAATATTCGTACTTTTATTTTTCTTTTAAGTGTTGAAAAAAAAGAATTTCCATTATATTGTAAAATATCATTCAATTAGAATAATTATTATTTTTCAATGACTAATTTTATTTATATAAGACAAGTGACTAATAAGTTGCAAACGTTAGCCAAAATGTCTGCGGATCCTTTAATTGACCACCATCCCATATAAACATCAAATTTGCACATAAACTTTTTTCTCCCCAAGAATCCATAGCCAAGATATTTATATATATACTATTTCAGATTTAAATACTCCAGAGGAAGTAGTTTATAAGAAAAAGGGACATCACTTTGGTTCAAATTTAGACCAACTACATGTACTTTTTTTAGTTTATGTAATTCAAGTGATCTGCATGGATGGAGTCGACTACATCCTAACTAACTGAATGTTAAGATTTGATAATGGAATCTCATGGACTGAACGTTTTTTACAAGTAGATATTTATCTCAAATATTTAGATATTGAATATGTTTGATACGCATCAAATATTTAGATCGAACCATTTGATATTTCAAATGTTAATAAAAACATTTTTATCTTTTGTGGTAAAATCTTTATTATTGTCTCCGTGAGCTTAGTTCACTTGGTATGGGATAATACATAGTATATGCAGGGGTCGGGGTTCGACTACTTGACAAAAAAAAATCTTTATTATTGTTGCCGGGGGATGAAAGAAGAACAATGAACTTTCAATGTGACTAGGTCTGGAACTATGGATTACTTTCATATAGTTAGCCAAAGAAATTGTAATCATCAACAAAAACCCTAATTGTGCAAACAAACTACGTATATTTCTCACAAAAAAAGTGCTATAATATGAATATTGATCTCTATTAATTTTTATGAGTTTTTTTTTGTTTCGGACCGGCCATGAGCCCAATCTCGAGATGACACGTGGACTAAACGTCCACCACACTAAGGCGTGTCGCTTACAGGAATACACTAGCAACAATGCACCTTACTTTATTGAAGCACGCCCACGTTCATCCCACGCCGCACACGCGGCCTTAACGGCCTCCTAATGAGGTGCCACATTATACGAAGACGGTTATTCTCACACACGCCTATATAAGGGTGACTTAGCTTCACCTCCAAAGTACGATTTATTTTCCCACACTTTCTTACACACTCCTCTCATTTCTCATACTGACTTGAGCGTCAGAGTGCTATTGTGCTTACGCACCTTTCATTCCACCATGAGATTGCATCGCCACCACACCGGAGCACTGTGCCGCCACCGTTGCCACAATCCGTTCTCACTAGACATAACAGTTTTTTTTTAGAAATTTGTACTTGATTTTGATCTGTCGGTACAAAATCCAAAGTAGTACTATATCAAAAAGACGTGGATTGAGAAATCTTCAAAATTGTTGTAGAATTTGGCTCCCTACAGTATGTGACAAAGATTGCTGAGATTAACACACATGGTTCACTTGCATGCCGTTGGTTAATCCTACCAAGTCGTGACTTAGGAAAATGAGACAAGCCTACACACATGTCATCAAAGGGCGATTTCCCAGCACGTTTTTCACACAATGAAACAATTGAGCCTTCAGCTGTTCCTAAATCACCACATGGATAGTAACAAATCCACCACCAATATTTTGACAGAAGGTTTTCCTAACCTAGAATTGTTTTCATCTTCTGTTGTTTTTTGGTGGGTATTATCTACCTATGTATCGTCTACCTCAGGGTGACATTTTCTTTATCTCTAACCTTTTCTATTTTCGAAATAATTTATTTTAATCATCAATTTATCGACAAGTTTCTTAGGTTTACTTCTCTACCCTTTAGGATCTTCCATCTCAGGCTTCTCATGTTACGTTACATGTGCACCCGTCATCTTTTTGCCAAACTTCATGTCATTATTCACTGAGGGTTGCTATTGGCTAAAGAGTTAAACTTCCAAGTTATTATTTGCTACACAGATTTGATTTAGTGTTGTTTTAGCCTAGTGTGCTCTGCAAGTCAGAAGTCACTATTGGACTTCAGTAAGCCCAATAACGAGTTTAGTAATGTTGCTGACTAATTAGCGTTATTTACTAAACCCACCCATTATATAAGTCATACTTATATATTTCTCTTTTGACTGTTCTTTATGTGTGACCATATAGGTTCTTGTCACGTTGGCAATAATATTAAATCTAATATTTAATACTATAAACAATGAGCGGTATCTAGCAACACATCATTGCTACTCAAGTGACAAGAATGTCAAGTGATCTAACGAAACTATTTCCATGACAATATTTATGTGTACGATTACTCCTTTGTCCTAATATCTATATTGATCTCAAGGCATAGATATTGTCACCCTTGTAAAGATTAATATTTATATTTCTTGATCCCGAAATATACTGAATAATGAATAAGTCTAATATCTCATATTGACTTAGTTTGGCATGGCCATGCAGTTTTACAGTCATATTTCATCAAGAGGCCTAAAGATATATCTTATGTTATGTGGAGGGACAAATCTCATCTAGGACACTCATGTCCCTCAGCATGATTTGTCAAGTACTCATCAACCAACGTTATGGTTATCCTTTTACGGACAACGTTAGAATGGCAACAAAGCACTTGAGTCCACATCTAGGGATCATAGTGGTTTCAGGTCTAAGAGTGATATACACTATTATCATTGTGAGAATATCTTATGACAATTTCATAACATACTAT
>Ga0315914_1011787_pt1 | contig 10326 bp, 8 predicted proteins | sample MpolenodulesMG_FD_203920 | JGI IMG/M metagenome (GOLD analysis project Ga0315914, IMG submission 203920) | Medicago polymorpha root nodule microbial communities from Los Angeles, California, United States - elongated nodules | ecosystem: Host-associated > Plants > Roots > Nodule | place: USA... | reverse complement strand
GGAGTGAATTGGTTTAGTGAGTACCATGGGTTCAAAGTGGGATATTGAGAAGTTCACCGGAAGTAACGATTTTGGGTTATGGAAGGTGAAGATGCAAGCGGTGTTGATACAACAAAAGTGTGAGAAAGCTTTGAAGGGTGAAGGGGCGTTACCGGTCACCATGTCACAAGCGGAGAAGACCGAGATGGTGGACAAGGCTAGGAGTGTCATTGTCTTGTGCCTCGGTGTCATAGTTTTGAGGGATGTTACGAATGAACCTACCGCGGCGTCGATGTGGTAAAAGTTGGAGTCATTGTATATGACCAAATCTTTGGCTGATAGGCAATTCCTTAAGCAACAACTCTACTCATTCAAGATGGTGGAGTCAAAGACCGTTATAGAGCAATTAACAGAGTTCAACAAAATCCTTGATGATTTGGAGAACATTGAGGTGCAACTTGAGGACGAAGACAAAGTTATACTCTTGTTATGTGTTCTACCGAGATAATTTGAATCCTTCAATGATACCATGCTCTATGTCAAGGAAGGCACTGTCACCTTGGAAGAAGTTCAAGCGGCTTTGAGAACCAAGGAGTTGACCAAGTCCAAGGAATTTAGAGCGGATGAAAACAGTGAAGGCCTTAGTGTTTCAAGAGGAAATAGTGGAGGTAGAGGTAACCGAGGAAGCTCAAAGGGAGGTAACAAGACAAAGTATAAGTGCTTTAAGTGTCACAAATTTGGTCACTTCAAGAGGGATTGTCCGGAGGACAATGACAACTCCACGCAAGTTGTCTCCGAGGAGTATGAGGATGCGGGTGCTTTGGTGGTATGTTGTTGGGAGGATGAAGAAGGTGAGGTTTCTCACCTTGGTATTGATTCCTTGTAGAGCGGTGATTGTCTGGAGAGACGTTAAACATCTCAACATCAGCTTGGAGAGACGGTGACAAGAATACTCAAGTTCAGCCTGGAGAGGTGGAGGTAAGAATACTCATGATCAACCTTTGAGGTGGAGTTGCAAGGTGAAGGCATTGAGTGTGTACGCATTTGAAAGTTGAGGTAGAGAAAACTCAGCTTGAGGTGAAGTTGATGTACAACTATGGAGGCCTTGGGTGATATGCTCTAGATGTGAGCATGAGAATTCTTCATGAAGACGGAAGACATTCTGGGGTTTGAAAAATGTATGGTGTGACTTATGTGATTACCTAAAAGACCAAGGGTGATTGGATGCAAGGTGATCTTCAAGGAAGCGGGAGACGCTCTGTGGTTGAAGAGGGTTTGGTGTAGACTTGTGGAGCTACTTGGTGTAGTTGGATGCAAGGGAAAATAAAAAGGGGAATGATGGTTGATGGTTGATGGTTAAAGTGGCATCACCATAAATTTAGAGTCAAGGTGGAGAATATTGTATTGTGACTAAAAATTGAGTCTTTAGGTTTGTGAAGAATCGTGACACGATTTCGAGACAGAGTGTGGTGTTGTTCCTGGAAGCCAAATCGTGACACAATTTGGGAAATCGTGACACGGTTTGTAGATAAGATTTGTGTACTTTGGGTCGTACACTATGAATCGTGACACGATTTTGACAGTAGCAGGGCCTTATATAAGTGTTCCAGTTCATTTTTTAGTAGAGTTTTAAGACAGAAAAACTTGGGAAATCAAAGGAGGTAACTTTAGGGTTGAGGGTCTTTGATTAGGGTTCTTTTGGGGTGGAAAACAATGTAAACACCTTGGGTGAGTGAAAATCATTGAGTGTCTTGTTCATTGGTGAGATTGAGAAAATGGGTAGAAATTAGGTCTTGTTCTTTTTGAGTTTGTTGAAGCTAATTTCTTGTAACCCATTTGCATCTCTTTATAAGAACTCATTGATAGTCGATTGGAGAGATCCAAAGTAGGTCAAGTTGGACCGAACTGGGTAAACATTTCTTGGTGTTTTTGTTTCTCTTCTCCCTTTATATTTTGCTTGTGATTTTGTGCTTTTCACTTTGATTCCTAGATTAGATCTAGGTGTTGTTATTGTTGTTATTGCTTGTGTTTAATTTGATATTGATTACTACTTTCGTTTGCTCCACACATCATTGTTTGTATTGGTGTGATTGAGTCCGAATTCACAACACAAACAATCTCTATTATTAGTTTAAATCGTACTGATAATGATCGATAGCTGCATTGCCACTTGCTACATAGAATTCGTTGCAGAAGTTATGAGCATTGAAAAACTGACATATTTGATTGAAAAGTTTCAAGATGAGGAAGCTGCCAAGAAGCAATGCTTGAATTGACTACACAATCAGGGTCCTACAATTATCAATGAGTGGTTGAGTGCTCATCTTATCTTGAAGGGTTTTCCGAAATAATGCAGGGTGTCTTGACTCAATAGATACGTTTACTTAATCACAAGTGTAAATAAAATTATGTAAGGAAAAAACTTAAGAACATCATTGGCATGAGAATTTCTCCTGTATATTGGACATGTTTGATCGTTAAATGATCTATTTTATTTTTAAAAAAAGTTCATTCCTATCATTTAAAATTTATAATAATTACATATTATTTACTAAAACTTTTAGGAAAATAAAACTGTTTAAAAATTACAAATTTTGTTTACACTTCAAAAGATTAAAATACTCATGTAGAGTTCAAGTGAAATTATCATTTTTTTTCTCACAAGTCAAAGAAGCAAACCCAACAATAGAATATGTCTTGTTTTACCTAAAACTAAATAAATAGAATATGTCTTGTTTGTTGACTTGACCCCAACAATCTCAAACAATTACATTATGTAATGATTGATTTTATAAGTGGAGTCCATCATCAAAACCGTAGGAAAAGTGTTAAACAATTTCACAGATTCAGAATGTGTAAAAGTATATCCTGAACAATTGTTGACTCACCAACTGTTCTATACTTGAAAACATATTTATTGTCTTTCAAACACTTCAACAAGTGTTGCATTTATGTTATCAGAATCTCTAATAATCTTTTTGTATCTATGTCGTGCATTGTAAATTTGCTTGGCAATCATCAAATTGTCTTTCTGTCTATCCTTCAAAGTCGACATAATATTTTTTTATTTCACCATATTCCTTGTCACCTCAACAACAAGCACTTTCTCTTTTGGATTTAAACGACCGGTCAACATATGACCTTCTAACTTTGGCTCCATCATATGATTATGAAATCCTGAAATATTACTAAGGCTTCGTAGTTTTGATGCACTAAAATAACCACGCAACATAAATGGACAACTACATTTTCCTGAATTTGTGTCTTCTCGTTTAAGGATCTTCTTTATTCCTTTATAGTCGCCACCTCTTTCACAATCCAACACAAGTTTTGGTTTTCTACGTCCACAACCACTATTAGATTTATTTGTTACAATAGTAAATCTTACATTTCTTGCTTGACAATAAACCCAATTAATCATCTCTTCTCGATCACATTTCTTTTCTGAGGCAAAATATTTTGAAACATTAATGGAATATACTTCTGCATCCCCCTTTGAAACATAGGAAGATTCAATCAAATCTATTTATATATTAAAAAAGATGAAAAACAATAAATTAAAACTATAGTCAAATGCAAACAAAAGCTTAGAAAAATTAGTTACTCCCTCCGTCTTTAAATTATGGTCGTTTAAGGTTTGTGTACGATTATTAAAGAAATGATTAATTATTTTGATTTCAATGGTAAAATTAATATTATTTACTAAAATACTCTTATTAATTGCAGTTAGTGGAGTAGTTAAGTTGAATGAAATTCAATAAATAAAGGTATAATAATGAAAAAAAATAATAAATACTATATTTATATTCTAAAGTGACGATTATTTTGAGGAAAAAAAATGTTAAAAAACAATTATTGTGAGACGGAGGGAGTAGAAGGTGGAATTTCGAATGAAGGTTCAATTAAATGCAAATGAAAAATTACATCCGTAGGAATTGCAAAACGTTGAATTTCAACACCAGAAGTTTCCCATATCAACGTCATTAATTAGAAGGTGACAAAAAATCATTACTACCATCGGTATCACCACTGCATGCCTATTTTTATATAATTATTAGTATTGTATTCTGTTCCACTTAGATTCATTTTGCCCAATCCAATCCACTCTTCTAAACATTTTATCTTATTCATATGGCTAGCGGCAGCAACTCCTCTTCTTTAGCTCTGGTGACGATGCCAAAGAAGAAAAATATTTTTTATGACGTGTTTGTGAGCTTCAGAGGTGAAGATACTCGCAACAACTTCACTGATTTCCTTTTTGATGCCCTCGATGAGAAAGGTGTTTTGGCATTTAGGGATGACACTAATCTTCAAAAAGGTGAATCCATAGCACCTGAACTCTTTCATGCAATCGAAGGGTCTCAGGTTTTTGTTGTGGTCTTGTCAAAGAACTACGCTTTCTCAACTTGGTGCTTGAAAGAATTGGAATACATCCTATGTTGTGTTCAAGCATCTAAAAAACATGTTCTGCCTGTGTTCTATGATGTTGATCCTTCTGTGGTGCGAAAGCAAAGTGAGATTTATAGTGAAGCATTTATCCAACATGAACACAAATTCCAACAAGATTCTCAAATGGTGCTAAGATGGAGGGCAGCTCTGACACAAGTCGCTGATCTCTCTGGTTGGGATATACGTGATAAGTAAATAATCTTTCCTCTCTGTGAAATATATATTTGAATTCACCTTTCCTTTTTATACTATAGTTCTCATAAAGACGAAAAACCGATGTTATTTTGTTTAGTGAGAGTGCCTTTTGTTTTTGTTTCCTTATGTGATGATTTGTGTCAATGGTTAACTTCTTTAATCTTCCAGGCGACAATCTCTAGAGATTAAAAAGATAGTTCAACGGATAATAACCATTTTGGATTGTAAATTATCTTCAAGTCCTTCAAGCGATTTAGTTGGGATGGATTCTCCTAGACAAGAATTAGAAAAGCTTTTACTTTTGGACTCTGTTGATGATGTTCATGTTGTAGGAATTTGTGGGATGGGTGGAATAGGGAAGACAACCCTTGGCATGGTTCTATATGATAGAATTTCTCATCAATTTGGTGCATGCTGTTTTATTGACGATGTAAGCAAAATGTTTAGATTACATGATGGGCCACTCGATGTTCAAAAGCAAATTCTACATCAAACTCTCGGTGAAGATCACCATCAGATATGCAATCTTTCAACTGCATCTAATATGATTAGACGTAGACTATGTCGTCAAAGGGTCCTTATGATTTTCGATAATGTTGATAAAGTTGAACAACTGGAAAAAATAGGTGTGTGTCGTGAATGGCTAGGTGGGGGAAGTAATATCATCATAATTTCTAGAGATGAGCATATATTGAAGAATTTTGGTGTAGATGAAGTTTACAAAGTTCCTCTCTTGGATTGGAGTAACTCTCTTCAATTATTGTGTCGAAAAGCTTTCAAACTTGATCATATTTTGAATAGTTATGAAGGGTTGGTTAATGGCATACTACATTATGCCAATGGCCTACCACTTGCAATTAAAGTATTGGGTTCATTTTTGTTTGGTCGGGATATATCTGAATGGAGAAGTGCATTGGCTAGACTCAGAGAAAGTCCAGAGAAGGATGTTATGGATGTGTTGCGATTAAGTTTTGACGGACTAAAGGAGCAGGAAAAAGAAATATTTCTTCATATTGCTTGTTTTTTCAATCTAGTTTGGGGGAAATATCTTAAAAATGTTCTAAATTGTTGTGGATTTCATGCTGATATTGGATTAAGAGTTCTTATTGATAAATCACTTATAAGCATTGATGCGGATGGATTTATTCGCATGCATGGTTTGTTGGAAGAGCTAGGGAGAGAAATTGTTCAAGAAAATTCAAGCAAAGAGCGAAGAAAGTGGAGGAGGTTATGGTTTGTAAAACAAGTCGAGAATGTCATGTTGGAGAAAATGGTAAGTAGTTGTTTGGATATTAAAAAAAAAAACATATTTTCATTTTTATTAAAACTATATATATTTGAAGTTCTAATTTGTTTTCCTTTTCTGCAATGGTTTAGGAAAAGAGTGTTGAAGCCATAGTTTTGAATCATGAAAATGACGGTGAAGATCATGCAAAGATGGTTACGATAGTCGAACACTTATCTAAAATGAGACATCTTAGATTGCTCATCATCAGCTGTCCTGTGAACACCTCAGGAAGCCTTAGTTATTTTTCTAAAGAATTAAGATATGTTGACTGGAGTGAATATCCTTTCAAGTATTTACCATCAAGTTTTCAACCTAATCAACTTGTTGAATTGATCTTGGCGTATAGCAGCATAGAACAATTATGGAAAGGCAAGAAGGTACTACAAACTCTTTTTTTTTTTTTGAAAATACTAACTTGTGCCCTTAACGTGCAAGTTAATAAATAAAAAATAGAAATAGTTTATTGAAATGCGTGCATTATATTTAATATTTAACTTTTTAATGAATTGAATGCACACAAAAATTAGAAAATATTTTTTCATTTGAGTTTCTTAACATGTGCCTTAACGTGGCACAATTTAGCACTACCTTTTTTTTATTTTATAAAAATATAAGTAAATTAGAAACAATTTATTATTTATTTACCTATTTTGAAGGTAAACTTATAATAAACAAAAGAAAATAATGCCTTTAGTGTCTTTCTTTTTTTTCTTTTATGTTACAGCATCTGCCTAATTTGAGAAATTTAGATCTAAGCCACTCCAAAAATTTAATAAAGATGCCACATTTTGGAGAGTTCCCGAATCTTGAGCGGCTAGATCTGGAAGGATGTATAAAACTCATGGAGTTGGATCCATCTATTGGTCTTCTAACAAAGCTTGTTTACTTGAATTTGAAAGATTGCAAAAGTATAATAAGCTTACTCAGCAACAATCCAAGGCCTTTGATTATAAGAGCATCACAATCCTCATCAACGACGTCCTCTAGCTTGAAACGGAACATGTTGCCTAACCATTCCTCATTTCCGACTCCCACAACACGCAAAAATTTGTTTTCTTCCTTGCATAGCTTGCGTGAACTTAACCTTAGCTTTTGTAATCTACTTCAAATCCCCAATGCAATTGGATGTCTATATTGGTTAGAAGCATTAAATTTAGGGGGAAACAATTTTGTGACAGTACCTAGTCTGAGGGAGCTTTCCAAACTTGTATATTTAAGCTTAGAGCATTGCAAGCTGTTGAAATCTTTGCCTGTACTTCCTTTTCCTACTGCTGTCGAGCATGATCTTTGTAAAAACAATGTTCCTGCAATCGAAACTAGTTGGTCTATAGGATTGTTCATTTTCAACTGTCCTAAATTGGGTGAAACGGAACGTTGGAGTAGCATGACATTTTCATGGATGATGCAATTCATTCAGGCAAACCCACAATTCTCCCATGACTCTTCTGATAGGATTCAAATTGTTACTCCAGGAAGTGAAATGCCAAGTTGGTTCAACAATCAGAGCAAGGGTAATTTAATACGAATAGACTCTTCTCCGATTATGCATGACAATAACAATAATATCGTTGGCTGTGTATGTTGTGTAGTATTTTCTATGACACCTCGGGATCATCCAACAATGAGAAGGAGTTCTCCATCGAGACACGCCTATTTGGGACTGGAATTTACTGATACTCATGGCAGAGTGATAGGAAAAACCAATACCAATATTCAAGTAACTCTCAATGAAAGACTTATTACGGTAAAATCAAATCACATCTGGCTAACCTATTTCCCCTTGGATTTGTCCTCGGATCTTTTGAATAGAACTCTCTGGGTTGATACCAGTAGATATGAAAATGATTTGAAAATAGAAGTGAAGAATTGTGGGTACCGCTGGGTATATAAACAGGATCTACAAGAATTCAACTTAACAAAGATGAATCACAGAAATTCCTTAGGTGGAAAACTCAAGTCTTTGGCAATTGAAGATGAAGCACAACAATAACCAAAACTACATTCATTCATCTGATTAAATAAATCATAAAGCTGTGGCAATCACATTCGGAGGCCAATGAATTCTAGAAATAACTTTGTCTGCAGTGTTTTCTCTTTTCAAAATCTATGTACTTATTTTATCTGTAGTGTTTACCCTATTTCTTACAATTGACTCTTCCATACAAAAAGATGACAAAGAATGTGAATTAATTCAAATCCACTTAATTTATATTTAACTTCACCATGCTGCATATATATTGGAATTTATTTTGTTTCTTCAATGATGTTAAGAAATAGAAAATGTAATTTTTTTGGCATGCTTCACTATATATTATGTTCTGATTGTGTAATTGAATATAAGAAGGATATCTTCTAAACGTCCTTTTTAACTAAGGTTTACAACTTTGATTTCATCCGGCAACTTGAATCAAGAACCTACTACTGAAATAGCAACCACTTCTGCTCAATGTTGCCTACATAATAATAATTAAAACTAGATTTTTGACCCTTTATTGTAAAGGGATTAACATACAAATCATAAAATGCAATATATAATTGGTAATTAATGGTGAAAAAAATAACACGTGATAATCCATAGTAGACAAAATAAAACAATTCATAAAATGTATGAAATCTGAAAATGTTATAAAAGAAAATCCGGTAATCCTATCAATAATTCGGTAAAAGAAATTTGAAATTCTTAGTACATTGGCATGTAGTTTCATCACACATTGCGAAATACTTCCCCATATACGACGTTAGACGTTACATTGATATCTTCACCATCTTCATCAGTGATCAATATATACCAACATGTTTAAGCGACTGTCCTTGACTTTTGTTAATTGTCATTGCAAATGATACAGTCAAAGAAAATTGTCTTCGTTAGGTTAAATTACTACTAACCTAATAAAGCAAATGGGAGGGAAAATATTAGGTTAAGCTGCTGCAGACCTAACAAAATTAATAAATAAGGATTAATTCAATCTTGTATATGGATTGCAAACAAATTACATCTATACTATATATCTCTACTATATTTAAAAAAAATAACCTTTCAGCTCTCTTGAGCTCATTCCAAAATGTCCTCAATTTTCAATACAAATAATATATGTAACAAATAGACAAGAATAAATTTAAATATTAAAAAATGTAACAAACACGATACAAATATATATTTTTGGTTTTTCCATTTATTATTTAAAAAGTATAACAAATTATATAAGTACATTTATACTTACTTTTTTATTATCTCAATTATACCCTTAAACAAATTTTTCTATAATAAAGATTGTTGTTGATATCATTAAAAATACAATTTAGATTATACTTTTTGTTATATTGTTGGTGTCATTGAAATAAATAATCATGGTTAATTTGATTTGTTATAACTTGAAACCAACAAACATTATATTTTTTTGTTTTAATCAAAATCAAAATTTCATATAAAAACACCGTTCATAATTTTCAAACGTTACCTCAATAAAAAGAGCAGAAAGACGGGCACTCACGTGCCCGTCTTTTCGCTAGTATATATAAAGAAAATAACTCTTTCAACTCTTTTAAGCTGACTTTTTCTCTATTAAAAAATGCTCTCAATTTTCAATACAAATAACACATATAACAAACAAATAAGAATAAATTTAAATATTAAAATAAAAGTGTAACAAACACAAATGTTCAGTTTTTTCCTTTATCATTTAAAAAGTGTAACAAAATAGATGAGTGTATATACTTACTTTTTCATTATCTCAATTATACCCTTAAACAACAATTTTTTCTATAATAAAGATTGTTGTTGGTGTCATTAAAAAAAAAAGAATTTAGATTATATTGTTGGTTTCATTGAAATAGATAATCATGGTTAGTTTGATTTATTATAATATAAAAGCAAAAAAAAATTATATTCTTAATTTTAATTAAAATATTATAAAAAAACACCGTTCATAATTTTTAAACGTTAGCGCAATAAAATGAGCGGAAAGACTGTCGCGTGATTGGTTTCTTTTTGTGTTTTTTTAAGTTGGGAAACAATTTGTAAATATGTTAGTTAAATATTCGAGTCTCTTGAGCTCGGGAAGATCAAATTCGGGAAAAAGCGTAGAAATTAGGTGTGCTCTTGCCGAGTTTGTTGAAGTTAATTTTTTGTAAAAAGAGTTGAGAAACAATTTGTAAACATCAAATCATTTTTTTTATATAATTTTTTAAAAAGAAAGTATTAAATAAGCTTCAAATCAAATACTAATTTAAATAGTTTTTCATTAAAAAATCATACAAGAGAGTGTTGTAGGAGATGGATACAACTATAAGGCCCCGTTTGGATCAGCTTATTTTAGAGCTTATATAAAACAGCTTATGCAAATAAATAAGTTTTTATGTATTATTTATAAGTTTTTAAGGTAGTTTATGAAAAAACAGTTTATGAAGATACAATT
>Ga0315914_1011786_pt1 | contig 10327 bp, 7 predicted proteins | sample MpolenodulesMG_FD_203920 | JGI IMG/M metagenome (GOLD analysis project Ga0315914, IMG submission 203920) | Medicago polymorpha root nodule microbial communities from Los Angeles, California, United States - elongated nodules | ecosystem: Host-associated > Plants > Roots > Nodule | place: USA... | reverse complement strand
TCCTCATCTTCCGCAATAACTTCAAATTGTTGCTTTGGTTTTTCGGGAGTGTCCAACAAAATAGGCGCCGCTTTGTTTGACTCCTTTTGTGGTTGCGGCAATTTGTTTCCACTTTCAATAAGCATGAGCTTTCGGAACAACTCATGTTGATCCAAATACTCATCTTCCCAAGTCACCGCATCTTCTTTCACAAGTATTTCTCGGTACTTAACTACCAAAATTTACTTCGGCAGTTAACTACCGAGATTTACTTCGGTAGTAAGCTGCCGATGATTCCCATGATAGACTTCTACATAACTGACGTAAAAACCCATAACAAAAGCTAAAAATGAAAGGATTAAAATGCTCAATACCTGTTTTTAGGGGTGAGCAAAAAAACCAAAAACTGAACTGAACTGCTGAAATTCAATTTCATTTGTTTTTTTCATATTTTTTTCAAAGGTATTAATAATAACAGTTCAGTTCAGTTCGGAACAGTTCAGTTCAGTCTGAAACAGTTCAGTTCAATTCAGTTATTTTAAATTTAGCAAACAGTTCAGTTCAGTTCGGTTCAGTTTTCATCCTGAACTGAACCATGCCCACCCCTACCTGTTTTTTTACGTCAAAAGTGTGTTGATACCTCCTATGCGTGATGCTTCAATGATTTTGGAGCAAGATTTGATGGAAAAAAAATATTGGATTTGGGGATTGGATGGAAGTGGTATGGAAGTTGATGATGAAATAGTGTGTAAGGGGAGCAGGTGGCTGTTTCATCTGATGAAACAGTTTTCTCGGCAGTTAACTCTCGAGGTTTTCAACTGCCGAGGAGCAATTTCGTATTTTACACGTGTTTCTCAGCCTTATGATATGATATGTGTCAACAACAATTTTCTTATACCAAAATAGATCAAAATTAGATAACGAAAGACCAAGTTTGCTAATGTCGTGAGTGAAAGCTATACAATTCATCCACCTGCTCCTTAAGTTCGAAGGCACGACAATGATTGACTTAAAAACTTGCAAAATCAATTGTGAATCAGTCTCTAGCCACACATGCACGAACCCTTTAGAAGCAGCAATCTCAATTGCTGTCATAACAGCATTCAGCTCAGCAAATAATGCGTTACCTTCCCCAATATACCTATAGGGATAGTAATAATAATAAAAAAAAGGTGTGAAAATGAAGCAAATAAAAGGATTCATGATTGTTCTAGAAAAATAAAAATGATAAAACTTAGGTATTATGCGTAATAGACAATCTTTTTTCTTTTAAAAAAATGTAACAGACAATCTTTTTATAGTCAACGAAGGTGAGTCAATTTGTAAAAAGTTGATTCATTTGTAAGTTCGTAGATTCAACTTCCACTGCAAGTGCGAAAATATCTTTAATGGATAACTTATAAATAGCTTTATTAATATTCATTGCGCTTTGAGATCTACTCTGACGGTGAGGTCCAACTCACCTAAGTTATATTTAATTTTTTTTACTTAACATTTATGATTTTAGAAAGTAAGGAATATTGCATTTCTTGTCGTTGTTTATGAAAAAAAACATTTCTTTCTTTAAAAACACCTTAAATAGGTTATGTTAACTAGTGTCCTTGAGACATCAGTTAAAACCATATTCTTTACATACAATAATAGTAAATTATTATTGAAACAAAATACAATAATATTAAACTGAAACAGAATACGAGCCAAACATACAAGACATTGACAGTTAACTAGATGACCAAACACTATAGTATAGATAACTCCAAAGATAATCTAAATAAACACAACCTAACAGTTACGATTCAAGGGTTAGTTTTATGACATACGCTTTAGGGTATGGACAACATGAATGAATGAAGGGCATGCACACATGCACATGCTCATACCCAATTTTTCTGTTTTTGACTTTGATTGATATACGCATCCCACAAATTGAATTGGTTTATTGGTAAGAGTTAGCTTGTTAGTCGGTAACTGAATGATGGGCAAGGTAGCCCATCTGCATTAACTACCATGTTTCATCAAATCTCAATGCCAAAAAAAAAAAAAAATCAAATCTAATCTAAATAATACTAATATTAAGACTTTGCTTGCTTTCCCCATTTTGCTATTTTTGCATTTTTCAAATAGCTTTTCCTAGAAGTTGCCTGCGGTTGTCAATGTGAACTCTTTAAATTTATTCCTTTTCCTAACAAGACAAGACAATCCTCTTTTTCATACTCCTCATTTAGTATAATGCTAAACTTTTCAAAAAGTTTTTTAGATTCACATAAACATTTTTTTATGGCCCAAATCTGAATGTACCTTTTTATGTTTGACTTTTTTATATATAAAAAAAAACCGGATAAACCAAATTCCTATGTGCATAAAACTTGAATTTCATAAAGAGACAAAAGATAGCACAAAAAATACTATTAATATTTCTTCTCTAATGTGTTCTCAAATAAAGAAAAGAAATAAAATATAAAAAGAGGCTAATTTTGAAAGAAGAAAAAAAACATATGTCAATCGATCACCTAATTATGTGTGATTTTTAAAGTTGAAGCTATAATTAAAGTAAATAATTTAATGATGTGTCAATTCATCATCGACTAACATAGTAAAAATCATCTTAAAAAAATAGTAAAAATCTACAATAAAATAAATTAAAATTATGAAAAATGCTAACAAATACCCAAAATATACGCCACCGTAAACATAACTCGGTTGGTAGGTACATTATATTATATATGTAGGGGTTGAACTTCAAATCACTAATGTTCCATTTATTCACCTTAAATGTAAAATTTTAATCATCAAACAATTTGACAAAAAAATTACTCTAAAAACATTTGTTAAAGAATGATAGTAATTATGTTTTGGAACGTGTATAGTCAATGTTTTCACAATCTAATAAGTGTTTATTTAATATAAAATTTTCTTTTTTGTTTATTCAACAAATGTCTTAAACGCACATCATAAATTAGAACACACCCTAAATACATCGTTAGCATAACCCTAAAATCGTTTACACTAAATTGGATTAGATTCAATCATAAAATGTGTAACAATGGAATTAAACATTCCGGCTAGGTTCAAGAATATTGACAACAACGTCGACAAAATTGCATATTCTAGTGGATATATTTGCAGTATGGTGTAGCCTGTGCCGAAGACTATGGATAATGGAGGAAGAAAAAGAAATTTGTTCTTTCAAAATGACGAAATTTGTTATTTTCAGAAACAAAATTTATATAAAGGTCACTTACGGGGCACAGTTGACTATGTGTGTGCCTTTTTTCCCATAAAACTTGATTTTATACTTTTTAAGATGCTGATTTGATTATTCGGTAGCATAACAAAAATGAGGAATATTTATGTGATCACAATTTCAAATGTAGCTCTTATTGTGATTTCGACAAACTCACTATAATATTCCATCGAAAACGAATTCAAACTGATGGATATTTTAATTTTGAAGTCCACTGATTTTTTTACTTTAAAATTGATCTAAAACTAAATGTCACAGATATTTCAAGCTAGCAATAAATAGAGCATGTGATTGTGATATGAACCCAAATCCAAGCAATCCATGTCTTGCTATTGTGTATTACTGGAGTTAGGATATGATGAGAGTGATTGCGCAGTTATTCAGCGGTGCAAAATTCTGACTACTTGCTAATTTATCTACGGATTCATAGCCGTGTATGTGGGCAAAAAGGACACTGATATTGATAGTCCACTTCCAAATAGCCCCAAATTCTTGACTATGCCTTCATCAGAGTTAGTGTGTTTATTGCAAATACAAGCCTAAGTTAAGTAAAGACCCCACAAGTGCATACAACCTCGCACGAGTGGTCTTTAATTTCAAACCAATTATAGTTTAACTAATAGCCAATTAATGTAGCTCATGAGTATGAAAATTGTTGAAGCTGTCATAAAAGTAGTTACCAATTACTGTTTGTGGCAGTTACAGCTAAAGTTACTACTTACTAGTATAGTTTAGTCATTCTAGATTAATTTAGACAAAAAAACTGCTCAAAAGAAAAAGATTTAGATATCAAAAAATTATTTAAGCTGATACATCTAACAGGCCTCAAAAGTGAGGGGAAAATGGAAAATGTTTATGCTAATGGCATGGATGGAATAAAGATGAAGATGAAAGAGTAGGATTAGAGATTTGACGAAGGTATATTTAAAATTCGGATTCTAAGGATTTAAAAAGAATTTGAATTTGTGTTTCTTTTATTTTGGTCTTTGATGCCACCTTACACCTTACGTGTCATAAAAAAAATATCAGCTCAAATTTTTTGTGAAGTTAACTGTCAATTTAACGTCAAAGATTAAAATGGCTAACACATTATAGAGTCAGGGATTGTTTTGTGTTTTTTATGAGTCAAACACCAGTATAACTGGGAGGTACATATTCATGGCCAAAAATATTGTTGTTCCTTATTATTTTCCACCATTTTATTTAAGAAGCTAATTAGCCATCCTAAATTGGCACCGAAGAGATTATTTACCACCATTGTAATTAGATCTCAGCAATATGGTTTTGCTTTCTTGAAGGAGAGAAACATGAGCATTAAAATTGCACAAATATGTCATATCATTCTTAAAATCCTTTCTTAAAAAAGGCCTATTTGCACCTTGTACGAGTGGACAATGCTGCTTAAACAATTAGGCTCCAAATCTTCTTTGAGTGGTTTTTCTTTGTTTTCCATCTTCTGAGGTGTTTAGTTTTTTCTTCTTTTTTCTATTCTTTATTTCCTCTCCGACTTTGGTTGTTTTTTTTTCCTTCATAAGTGTTGTTCTCCAAATATTGAATTTTATTGCTACTTTAGTGGTATTTTTTCTGATATTTATTTTAATTTGTCTAGACCCAAAAAAAAAATTATAAGTAGTTTAGTGGTTATAAAAATCCACCTTAAATATAAATTAGCGGGGTGTATGGGAATTGAACCCGACACCAACGTATATTATGCATTATTCCATTTCAAATGAGTTAAGCTCACGAAAACATAAAAAAAATATTTATTTTAACTTGTCTAAAATATTTATTTTTCCTCTAAAAACATCAATTTAATTGCCTCGTGATTTGACAACTTAAAAGAAGTGTTTAACTTAATTTGATGACTAAATTTTAATTTTGATTTTAACATAAAGGAACTAACTATAAATAAAATATTCAAGTGAGTACGCAATGTGTGTTAATGTTTGTGACGGGGTAGAATATCCTTATGTACTTTCTATGTTCTATTTTGATTTTGCTCCATTTTACCTCTTCTACCAATATAAATAAGTACAACATTTGTTATTGGTCAATTTTTTCCTTTAAAACATCACTTAAATTGCCTCGCGATTTGACAACTTAAAAGTGTTTAACTTAATTTGATGACAAAATTTATTTTTGATTTTGACATACAAGAACTAAGTATAGATAAAATATTCAAGTGAGTACTCAAAATAAAAAATAATAAAGATTTAAGAAAATAATTTTATATATTAATTTGTTTTATTATATGGTAGATTCTTAGGTAAGTACTTTGGAGTTTGGTTCAGTACCAATACTTTTAGAAAAAATCTGTTTAACAATTGAATTTATTTTAATATAAATTAATATAAAAATACGAGCGTTGAATGATTGGATGAGGGGTACACATCCAACTAAATTTAAAATTTATAGGTATCATCGTGCTAACAATAATATATTCTATATATTTTTTGACCTAGATGAACTAATCAATTCTCTCTAACGTTCTATGTTTTTGCTTAAAAAGAATTAAAGTTTATTATATAAATATTATTTATCAATAAAATATTAGAAACTCATGGAAACCTGAGTTATTATTCATTTATTTAAGAATAAATTATAGGAACACACTCTCTAACACATATTATAATACATTCTCTTCTTTTTTCGGGTACACAATACACTTTCTTCTATTGGTAGAAATTTAGACGAAATCTCACAAATATAAATACATTCATTAAAAAATTTAACTAATAGAAGTGAACATGTTAGAGCATGTGTGTTAGAGAGTCTATTACTAGCATGTCTTTTTGGTCAAATGTAAATTTGAGAGCATCAAAAAATTATTTACAAATATTAAATTACCACTACAAAAAAAAGTTAAATTAAATAATTGTAAAAATATTGAATAATTTTTTTATTAAAATAAAATGATAAATTAATTATATTTATAAGTTTGCAATATATTTAAGGTAAAGAGGGAAAAAAACATGGGAGTAAATTACTTTTACACGTTGTTCTCTCTTCGAATCATGTCAGCTAAGTTGACTTTGATATAAACTACAACATGAACTATACCTCCCTCCAAAGATGATCTACAAGGAAGTTTATATTCTGTCATTGCATCAATATTAAGACCAATAATTTATGCATATCACAAATTACTTTTACATTTTGTTTGATAACATGCAAAACACAACACTATTTCAGCTCGCTTTGTGTGTAGTTTAGGCGTAGATTCTCTTGTTTTTGCCTGTGTTATGCTGGTTGTTTGGTTATGTTTCAGGTACACAACAATAGAGGCCTCCATGCGCAGAAACGGCGAAATTCGGCGAGAAAATATTCAATTGAAAAAATATTCGATAGTAGTGGCATTTTCTTCGACATCCAAATAGACCATACCAAGGAGTTGATTAACGGTATCAATAACATTAGCTAAATGCATATCTGTGTCTACTGAGTCAAACGAACTGCTAAAGACTTCACAAATAACATTATTCGGAGACATATACACACTCGGTGCTTCATAAACACGTTGGCCATTTTTGAAACCTTATCTACCTTAAATATGGCTCATAAATCTGCTTGTAATGATCCTTACTTAGCATATGAATGAAATTTTGTTTTACGGTAAAAAGAAAACATGGTTTTGTTTGGAAAAAAATAGTGGATAGTTGATAAACTAGTTTATAGATATGCATTTATAGCGAATAATTTACTACTATAAGTTAACTTATAGCGGATAAAACACTTTAACGGTTGAACTAACTTATAAATATGAAATGACATTTAAAATGTATTTTTAATTAATGTTTAGGGTTTATTTAGCGAGACACATTTTTTAGCTTAGAACTTATAGCTTATGTCATATAAGCTCCTTTGACTAAAGAAAACATGTTTCATAACCACCACTTTCCCATAACCTTATAACTTATTTTTACTAGCTTATAACGTTTTTTTATAAATCCCTACAATCTTAAATGAAAAAAATTAAATATTAATTAAATAATTCATCATTTCCTAAATACATGTCGCTGTTTAACAATGAACACTGTTTACATAACTTACTTTTACCATATTTTTTAACTAATATATATATATACACACAAATGTTAGCGTGTGAGATGTTCGATTTGTCTTAATGAATATTTTCAAAATACCAATTTTTATAATTTTATAATAGACAATTAAAGATATTAATGATCAAAGTTGTGTATTGACATGTGTAAAGTGATTGAGTGACACATGCATTTAGAAACATATAGAGTATGTATCATTTTACGGCTTTTCATATTTGTAAGCTAGTTCAACCACTAATTTTAAGGTAGCTTGTTAGCTATTCATAATTTTTTACGAAACATAGCCTTAATATTTTTTCAAATAAGAATAGACAGGTAAAATTGAGAGAAAGATGACATGCTAAAAGCTAATTGAATGAGCTTAACGAAATAAACTATAAGTTAGTAATTAAAAAGCTATAAGCTTGTGATAAAAAATGTTATTAAACAAATCTTTTTTAGCATATGAGTTTATAAGTTATATAATCATAATATGATATTTTTATTTTGGTACAAATCAAAGTTTATTTAACACGTGCAATATTGCACATGTTAAAGGAACTAAATGTAGAACTTTTTTTTTTTTGAAAGACAACAATTATTTATTTTTTTGAGAGAAAAAAATAATTATTTATTAAAAATTTATATATATTTAATCTAAAATATAAAAGTTTCGATACAAACTTAGTATTATTTTACATTTCTTAACGTCTTTGAATTTGGAGGAAATAGTAAAGCTCTTTTTTAAGGAAACTTAGTATCATCATTGCATCACTTCACCTTCTTTTAAGATTTTATGGAATGGTAAAAAACTGAGGAGTTCTCTCCTTCAAGAGGCATTCGACAAGGGGACCCTTTGTCTCCTTACCTTTTTTTCATTTGTATGGAGAGACTATCTCATATAATTACTGATCAGGTGAAAGCTAATTACTGAAAACCTATGCGTGCAAGTAGATCGGGACCTATAATATCTCATCTTCTCTTTGCTGATGATCTTCTTCTTTTTGCAGAGGCTTCTATTGAGCAAGCACATTGTATTATGCATTGTTTGAATCTATTTTGTGACGCTTCAGGTCAAAAGATTAACAACCAAAAGACTCAAATTTTCTTCTCCAAGAATGTTGATCAGCAACTTAGGGATGATATCTGACAACACACAGGATACACTCCAGTTATTAGCTTGGGAAAATATTTGGGGGCCAATATTGATCCTGGGAGGACCACAAGAGGAAAATTCAATCATATTATTGAGAAAATCCAAAGCAGATCGAGCGGCTGGAAATATCAGCGTCTTAGCTTGGCCGGAAGACTTACTCTATCTAAGTCTGTTCTTAGCTCTATCCCTTACTATCACATGCAATATGCCAAACTCCCAAAGACTTTGTGTGATGAGATAGAGAAAATCCAAAGAGGCTTTTTATGGGGAGATACAAATCAAATTCGAAAACCTCATTTGATTAATTGGGAAGTTTGTTGTTTGCCTAAAGGTGATGGGGGTCTTGGTATTAGGAACCAAAAACAAATGAATGAAGCTTTCCATATGAAAATGTTTTGGAACATGATCAATAAACCTGATGATCTTTGGTGCAAGGTCCTTTATAGTAAGTATGGTAGAAATAAAGATCTTCGAGTTGCTATTACTTCTCAACCTTATGACTCCCCCTTATGGAAAGCCTTAGCAGGTATTTGGAACCAATTCCAAAGACATACGGTTTGGCAGTTGGGAGATGGTCAAAAAATAAACTTTTGGCTTGATAATTGGATGCCCGATGGTCGTTCTCTAATGAATATATGTACTCAACAAACCATTGATACGACGCTTACTTTGAAGGACACTTTAACAGAGACAGGCGAATGAGACATAAATTTTCTCACCACTAATCTTCCCCACATTACTGTCAATCAGCTGATGGCTATCCCAGCTCCTAAAGAAATAGATGGGTCGGACTCCATTGGTTGGACTGGAACAAATACCCGTCATTTTACTATGCAAAGTGCTTATAACCTGCAACGAGAGAGATACTGTTCTATTGAAGGGAATTGGAAGAGTTTGTGGAGTTGGAAAGGACCTCACAAAATTCAAACTTTCATGTGGATTGCTGCTCATGAGTGCCTTTTAACGAATTATCGCAGAAGTAGATGGGGAAGTGGAATATCCCCTTTGTGTCCAACCTGTGGAAATGAAGATGAAACAATCATCCATGCTCTGAGAGATTGTGTGCAATCAACCCGAGTTTGGCTTAGGTTAGTATCTTCTAATCACATGACTAATTTCTTTTCTTTGAATTGCAAGGATTGGATCTTTGACAATCTCAACAACAAGAAGATGGCATCACACAAGATTGAGTGACAAACTATATTTATGGTAACATGTTGGCACTTGTGGATGTGGAGGAATAAGAGCATTTTTGAAGAGGAGTTCCATCGCCCTTTCAATCCAATTGATGTGATTCTCAAGATGGCTACGGAGATTTATAACTGCAAACAAACACAAATATATGGATGGCCTCAACACACTGACACTATTTTCATTGGTTGGAAGACACCCTGGGAGGGTTGGGTTAAACTCAACTGTGACGGCGCGCATAAAAGCTCAAGTAGTCTTTTGGGATGTGGCGAACTTCTTCGTGATAGCATGGGAAATTGTTTGAATAGTTATGCTCGTAAGATAGGATCATGTGACACACTACATGCAGAGATGTGGGGCATGTATATTGGTATGGATATGGCTCGAAGACAGGGGATCACACACCTTCAAGTGGAGAGTGACTCCAAAGTTTTGGTCGATATGGTAACTGGAAAATGTAATATCAACGGGAATGTTCCTACCTTGATTCGGCGCATTCGTGATCTAAAAAACATGAGTTGGCAAGTTCAAATCAACCATATATGGCGTGAAGGAAACAGATCGGCAGATTGACTAGCAAATTTTAGTCTATCTTTAGACTCCTTTGATTTACATGTTATTGAGACTCCTCCTAGAGAGCTTCGATGTCTCCTTTTTGATGACATTTCTGGCGCTTGCATGCCTCGAAATGTTCGTCTAATCGCTTAGTTTTTTTTT
>Ga0315914_1011783_pt1 | contig 10330 bp, 9 predicted proteins | sample MpolenodulesMG_FD_203920 | JGI IMG/M metagenome (GOLD analysis project Ga0315914, IMG submission 203920) | Medicago polymorpha root nodule microbial communities from Los Angeles, California, United States - elongated nodules | ecosystem: Host-associated > Plants > Roots > Nodule | place: USA... | reverse complement strand
AACTGTAGCAGTTTTGGCCCCCAAGGCTGATATTGACTCGGTCTACGCTGACGTGGCACCCTAAGTGAGGTGCCACATGTTATTTTTTTTTGCCTTGGGGGCCAAAACTGCTACAGTTGCAAAACTTAGGGGGCTGTTTTGTAGTTTTTTTTCTTAGGGGGCCAAAATCACAACTTTAGGAAAGTTAGGGGGCTAAAACTGCAATTAAGCCTATAAAATATACATATCTTCTCTCTACATTCAATTTTTAATCCAATGATAAATTTTATAAAAATCCAAAATAGATCCCAAAATTTATCTCACATATCAAAAAATTAATGGTCCACAATTTATCTCATATACATTTTTTTTAAAAGGAATTTATCTTATATACATATAATCTGTCTGTATTTCATTATAAGTCACTTCAAAAAAATATATTTGTATTGTATTATAAATTATTTTACAATATTAATGCATCATTAATGAATTTTTTTCATGTACTATTTATTACTCTCTTCTTTATATTTTTTTAATCTCGTTTTCTCATGTCATTGATAAGAGATAATTTTGTAAAATTACTCATAATTTCTCTTTACAATACAAAATCAACTACATTTTCTAACATGTGTGAAAATGTCATAACGACTTATAAGTTAATGAGATATCATGATGAACTCATTGCAATGAGAAGAAATCGTTTGTAACTTCAATGATGATAAATTAAAGAGCTTAAAACGTTTATTCTTTTTTTTTAAAAGTTAGCAATATTATCGAACTCATGGACCTCCTATGTGTCCCTTAGTTCACCAACCAAACTATCTACACATAAATGGAAAAAAAATTGCTAAAATAACAATCATAGAGGAATATCTCAATGGAGATGCTTCTAAGACAATTGTAATTAGAAAACCTCATTAATCTTAGAGACGACGGACAAAGTTGTTCTTATGAAAAGACTCGACTCTTATAGTAAAAATAGCCCTCGAGGAAGAAAAAAATTAATTAAATGAGAAGAACATAAATCCTCAGAGTTAAACCCAAATCATGGAAATACCACAACATGGATCTCTACCACTAGCCAAATATACAAACTTGAAATTATTACAATGTTACAAGTATATATTCAATTTTACATGCATCATATATAAATAAAAAATAATTTTGATCTCAAAATTTTGATAGCCTAACTTTGTTGAGCTGTCTGCACCCCGTAAGAGACGATCCTAACGATATGTATCTTACTCCAATAATAAGGGTTTATAGTCAAAAGTGGAGCCAAGCTAGTGTTCCCCTACCTGGGTGTAGTTTGGTGGAGTGTCACCATCCTTTCAATTATGGAAGTTTAGTTGGTCATTATATAGTTTTATCTTAAACCGTAACAGATAGAACCAACAAACACTCACAAAAAGAAATCATAACTCATGAGTTTTTAAGATAGTACAAATTGTAAATACTGTGATTAACCATGTTTTTCTCTTGGAAACAAACGATCTATAATTAACTCTCGTTTGCTAGAGGAAGATTACAATACCTTTTATAATTAATCAAGTCTATCTTTTTTAAGTGTCCTTATTTACATGGAGACAATTGCAGAACAAAACTACAACCAATGATAATTTGGTTAAGAAAGGAATATTAAACTCTTTATTTTTTTTTAATCAAGTTTTATCACACTGTCAAGTCTCAAACTGAGTTTCTCAAGGTTAAAGTATTTATTTTTCAACCAAGTGCCCTCTCAGGAATCTGGCAGGAATATTAAACTCTATCTATGTATGTATAGGTCGAGTCAAGATCTTTTCCATTTATTTTTCTTTTCTTATCATTCATTTAGAGAGATAAAAAATAAAAAATAATTAATGATGGTGTGACTCACTTAATGATAGGACCCATCACTTAATTTTTGTGTCTATCTCTCTTCAAATTGAATTGCATCTTTCATTTATTATTATAAATGGAGAGGATCTTAACCCGCATAGGTCTGCGCGGAGTTGAAGAAAATATATATTTCTTCTTTGAATGTTATGTTTTCGACAATGTGTGGAAAACAAAATAATTAGATCTTAAAATCAGAAAACAAAATAAAATGGATAACATACTTTTGACCATAAAACACATCTACATGAAATAATAGAACGATTGGAAGATTCATTTTCATTGCAATTTGAAAAATGCAAATTGTGGCCATAAAGACCTCATTTGGATATATCCCTTCAGTTATCTTTATCTACACTTTTGAAATCTACCATGACTTTCATGAATTCTCAAGATCCAACTCATTTACACTTTCATCTATAAAAAGATGAAAAATGCCGACAAATGCTTTTTTTTATGCTGCAAACAAGTGCATTGGGTATATATTGATTACGAAATAAACAAATTATGTTTCTCAATTTTTTAATAACTAATTATCTTTCATGCACCCTTTGAGACTTTTATAATTTTCCTTCTAATTCTCCTACTAGCAACCAAACAGGGAGATACTGCCAGCAACAACCAAATTAAAGAAGCCGTCCCACTACTGAATAATGGTTTCAATTTTCAACGTAAGTAAGCTAGTTGGACGGTAGGTTTGGTCGCGTGGGACATACGAAGAGGAGAAGTGATATTTGTAGAATCATTTTTGGATAACTCGTCTATCATACTTTTATTGTGTTTTTATTTTTTCTCTACTGTTTTTGTTAAAAAAAAAAAAGAAATTATTTTAAAGTGGTCAAAAAATAGTTATATAAATATACCAAAAAAAAAAAATATCACTATTCTATCAAGATTATTGTGAGCCCAATAAAGTCACTAGTTCAGTCTTTTTTTTAAATGAATATATCCCCACACACAACTGCAAATTATAATGATTAAAGATAATTAAGATTCGTTTAAAAGGTTAAAATCTTCCAACATACAATGTTCATACCTACTCCCTCCGTTTCTAAATATAAGCAAATTTTATTTTTTAGGTTCAATCAGTTTATGATGTAAGTGGTCTATATTATGAACCACATACATCATTAATTGAATGAATCTAAAAAAGTAAAATTTGCTTATATTTTGGAATGGGGGAGTATCAATTAGAAACTGTAATCTTAATCAAATGATTAAGAGAAATGATATTTGAACATTCATTTTATGACAACTTTTGTGACAACTCTCTCTCATACTCACATTATTTTTTACTTTATCTCTCTATTACTTTGGTTTTCGTGCAAATACCTACGTCTTCCTTGTAAATTATGGTTGTCCCATAAGTTATCAACTAAATGGCTGTTCAAATAACATTACTCAATCATTAAAGAACCCAAACATCTTTAATTTGTGACACACATAGATAAAGTTTAGTTTAGGCTATTGGTAGTCTTCTTGTTTTGTTCTTTTGAGAATGTAGGTAGCCTTATTCAAATGCCTATTAGTTAGGCAGGCTTGTTCCTTTGTGGTTCATGGGATGGGACCCCAACATTGTAATTGCCATTATAATGCATGGAGTCCTTTTTGTATAAGTGGTTTGATTTATTATTCTTGACAATGACTATTAACCGTTATGTTGCCTCTCGTTTCTATATTTTCATTATTTTTCCACTTTCTTCCTTCGCATAACATAGCCTAACCATGATCACTTATAGAGTATATTCATATCCAATTTATCAACATTAAGAAGAGTTGTTAACCGGTTTGTTTTAGCTAATAAGGACTCAACTTATTACGTATTCCCATCATTATTAACAAAAGTCAGTCAATTAAGAAAGAGTTTTTGGAAGTTACCCATGAAAGTGTCTTTTAGCAAGCACACCTTAAGGTGTGATTTACATTTTTTAGTTATAATTTTGTTAAAAGACACCTTCATAAAAATTAGTTGGTGCCTTTTAGCAAATGTTCATATAATAACTTGCTAAAACACACCTTCATAAAATGTGTTTTATAACAAAACTCATTAACAAAAGTAATAAAGATAAAATATGGGCTTGTTTAACAAAAGTAATAAAGATAAAATATGGGCTTGTTTTATAACAAACACAATTAAACGTTGTTGTTTTAATGTTAATCTATTCACGTGTCTAAATGATATTCTTTATTGTCGGCTAATGAACCGATAAAGTAAACTTATGTTTTATAATCAATTTGATCCCTCGATTGAATTGGGTACGAACTCCTACAAAAATATTACTTAGATTTAAGAAAGAGTCACTTAGATTGATCTAGGGGTTGTTTATTCCTATACCAAAAATAAAGGATTTGTTTTATTTATATTCTTATTTTTTTGAATATATATTTGTTATATTTGGAAATGGCTTATTCAATCACCCGGCCCCTTAACTTAATTAATTGTCTTAATTTAGCCCCCTCACTATAATTTGTACTAATTTGATCCCTTATGTTTTGCTTTGTTATTAGTTTTAGTCATTTCTGTTAGTTTCTCTAAAAAAACATAGGATTTATGCTATAGATACAATTTATAGAATTTACCACAAAAGGGTAACACACAAGAAATTCATTTTCTGTTTCTTTATCTCGACGTGAATCGTATGTTTGCAACGAAAGGGACAACACTTATAAATTCAATCGATTAGGTGTATTGTTTCGCTTCTTTTGACTAATATATCTAGAAATACCCCTTCATTTCTTATCAACACTCTTTTTACCATAACTCATACATTCTAAAATAATAGTTGTTCATATATCTTTACTCTTGATCATGAATCTTCTTTGTTTTTTTTATTCACTTAACTCTTCAATTTTAGGATTCGAAGGGAAGATAGATTCTAAGGGAAGAAGAAAAAGGGAATGAAAAAAAGTATGAGTTAACAATTCAAAATCAAATTATGAAAAATTCAGTTTCAATTAATTTTATATAATATAGTAATACACTGATTTTAAACTATATTTTGAATCAATGAAAAAAGAGAGAGTAACAGAGAGACGACAAATCACCCATTGTATAGACACTCTCTCCTCTTTGACTTGCATGCACCACTAATAAAAAAATAAATGAAAATGCCATAAAAAATCAATTTTGTGTTGTTGCATTGAGTTTCTTCAATTTAATAATGATGTAAAGTTTTTTTTTTTTTTTGAGAGGATGATGTAAAGTTTTTTTATGAGAGGAATAATGATAAAAAGCTATTAGAGGAATCAATTTAGTAATTTTTTTTAGAGGTGTTAGCTTAGAGTAATCGAGTATTTATTGGATATTAACGTTAAAAAATATTAATAAGTGGTGTGTTTATACGTGAGATCTACTTATTTTTTTTTAAATGATCATCATTATGGATGGTCTTACATATCGAATATTGATCATATCATCCATATTTTAAGAAAAAGTTTTATTAACGGGAGCAATGTTTAAAACTCAATCGTCCAACGACAGAGTTAGGGTAGTTGATCTTGTACTGTTTGGTTTAAAATTGAACTGCATGTCTAATTTTCTACTAAAAAAAAAAAATTAGATAATTGTTCTTTAAGCACCTATCAATTTCTCAACGGCACGTCAAATTACGCAAAATACCCTCAACGACTATTAATTATCGTTTGTGGAACTTTTTAAATCGGTTACAACTATTTAAAAATTGTTTTAACCAATTTAAAGTTTTGAAATACAATTAGATACTGTTTTGAAGCGAACGGTAGTTAATTGTCATTCAGCGAATGATAATAGATGTTTGCGAGCAATTGCTAAATGTTTAAAGAGCAATCTTCAAAGAATTAAAGTTGTTGTTCTTATTGTGTCTAGGCCCAATACATACTAGAGGGGCAGATGTTAGGAAATTACTTTTTGAAGAATGCTAACAACACACTTTTTAACACAGACTCGCTTTGATTGGTTAAAATTCATATGAGTCATACAAAATCATGTGGGTCCCATATAAATTTGGTGGGTCCCATGTGAATTTTAACCAATAAAAGAGTGTGTTAAAATATGTGTTGCTAGCATTTCTCTTACCTTTTTCCACGCCCTATCACATGGGCATTTTCGTAAGAAAAAAAATTGGATGCGCGAGAAATGGGTAGGGTGGGAAAAGTAATAGTCGATAAAGTTGACCTCAATTTTCAACGAGAGAAGCCCACTCATTCCATAAAGCCCATCACATGAGAAAAGCCCAAAAATAGTTCGACCCGTTCCTTTCCGGCTTCCCCTAACGTTGCAACGTTTCGTTAGACCATTTTTTTCACTAATCGTTAAAAACGAGTTTTGAAATTGAAAATATCCCGCTCCAACCTCTATATATACTATTCAAACTCATTTTCATCTCAGAGGTAGCCGTTAGAGAAGAAAGAAGAAGAAAAAAAACAAAAAAGCAGAACGAGAAAAAGCGAAGAAGCAGAGAAAAATGGCGACGAATATTGGAATTATGGACGCTGCATACTTCGTCGGTAGATCTGAAATCCTCTCTTGGATCAATTCAACTCTTCAACTCAATCTCTCCAAAGTCGAAGAGGTTCGAATTTCTCCCATTCAATTTTTAACGATTTCAATCGTTTTTCGTCGATTTTGTTTTAGGTTTTTGATTTACGGTTTATAATTTGATAGATCTGTTTTTGTTGAATTGTGAAATTTGTTTAGGCTTGTTCTGGTGCGGTTCATTGTCAGCTTCTTGATGCCGCTCATCCTGGAACTGTTCCGATGCATAAGGTGAATTTCGATGCGAAGAATGAGTATGAGATGATTCAGAATTATAAGGTTCTTCAAGATGTTTTCAACAAACTCAAAATCACTAAGGTAAATTTCGATTTTCGGTTGCGTTCTGGTTTTCGTTTATTCTTTGAGATCTTGCGGTTTTTAGATTTGTGATTTTCTTAATTTTTTAATTTTGATTTTTGCAGTATATTGAGGTTAGCAAGCTGGTGAAAGGAAGACCGTTGGATAATCTGGAGTTCATGCAATGGATGAAGCGATACTGTGATTCTGTTAATTCTGGACAGCACAGGTAATTTAATCGTTACTCTAAATTTTTTGCGGATGCGTTTATTGTTTCTGTTGAAAATTTCTGATGCTAATCTTAATTGCGTGGAATTGTTATCTTTGAAATTGATAATTAGGTCTTATGGTTGGAATTTTCATATGTAATTAGAATTAACATTAAAATTTAATTTCATATTCAAATGTTTTAATGAAAATTTTCTGGATGAAATCTTGAAAATTAGGGTTTACGATTGGAGTTCTGTAATTTTGCTGATATATATAATTAGAATTCATTTGAATGTTTTGAAGTCTTGTTTTGTTATCGGTTTTGAGTATTGAATCATGATTCGTTTAAAATTGAGGTTACTGAATGTTGAACAAGGTCTTGATAATTAGGTTTTACAAGTCTATTGATGATGATATATGATTAGAATTCAAGTTGGATTTGAGGATTTATGTTTGATTAGTTCAAGACTGAGGTTGCTAAATGTTTTAAATGAATCAAAGTCTTGTTTTGATACTGGTAATAATTATATTGGATTTGAGGATTTAAGTTTGATTAGTTCAAAACTGAGTTTGCTGATTGTTTTAAATGTATCAGGGTATTGTTTTGATATTGGTAATAATTATATTGGATTTGAGGATTTAAGTTTGATTAGTTGAAAATTAAGGTTGCTGAATATTTTGTAATTGGCTTGGTTGGCTGTGTTTCTCGTTTCAGTTATAATCCTTTGGAGAGGAGAGAGATGTGCCGGGGAGGAGGAAGGGAAGTTAGTAAAAAATCTGCACACTCTCAACCCTCAAACAAGGGTGGTTCTACTTCACACAGGCCTCCTCAGTCTTCCCACACTGCGCGAAGGAATGATGTGTCTACTGCAAACCATGCAAATCCGGCGGTTGCAAAAGCAGCTTGGCCTGCTGCTGCCGCCGCCGCTGCAGCAGCCCTTGCATATGATCAACAGGTACTTTGTTTTTATCATCTCATAGATGTTATCAAGTGAATTATGGTTTATTTCAAATGCATAGATTTAACACTTAAGGTTATACAGATAACGGAATTGAAGTTATCCATTGATAGTCTTGAGAAGGAACGTGATTTCTACTTTGCAAAACTGAGGGATATTGAGATACTTTGTCAGACTCCTGAAGTAGAACATTCACCGGTATTTTGCCTGTAAACTTTCACTTTTGAGTAATGAAATTGGTAATTGTTGATGGGTTACTGATGAAATGTGAATTTTGTTCATGATTCAGGTTTTTGCAGCAATACAGAAGATACTATATGCTACTGATGACAATGGATCTGAGTTGGAAGAAGCTCAAGCTATGCTTACTGCTGGTCTACAGGAAGCAGAGCCATTGAGCCCCATTGCTGAGGTTTCTGAGGAGAAGAGCAGTTCTGAAAATCTCAAGAGAAAGAACTTTGCCAACCCTGAAGTTGATGCTGCTGGCACCAATAATTTGTCTCCTAGAAGAAGGCTTTCTGATGTTTCAAATGTTCACCATAACGGGTCACCTCTCATGATCTGAAGGAAATATTAGCGGAAGAAAACTATTTTGGTTGTAATAATTTCTGATTCATGTGTTAAGTGATGTTTTTTGTAATGATTAGTAGGGGCTCTAGAGAGACTCTCATGTTATGAATATGGTTATATGGTATATGTTAATTCAGAAGTATAGCTATTGGTAATGTCCATCCAGAAATATAGCTATGATTATAGTTTTGGAGATTTATAATCCAGTGTTATTTCCTGGCTTGTGCTTCAATTTTAGCACTATTTTATTCTTCATTATTTTTGTTGATCTTACAATTTGCAGCCTTTGGCTAATAACAAATCCAAATTTGTTATTAAGTAATTGGTTCCGGAATCACGACTTGTTTGATCAAGAATGGAAGTCTGATTTTAGACTAAAAATCAGGGATTTTGGATAATCAATAGCCACAGGATAATAATGCTACCAATTTTAGACTAAAAATCTGAAATGTTGTTTAGACCAATGGTTGAACCCAATAATGGGGATGGTAGGGCATGTATTAAGGTGATGTGTGGGGAGTTGTGTTCCTATGGATGCCCTCTTCCTCCGCCTTAATTTTTGGTAATAATTCCACATATATCCATAAAAATCTTCAACTTTTATGAGTAGAAACATTAAGATACAGGTCTTAATTGATTACAAATCACTAACCAACAAGGGGAAGCTTTCTATAGATTAATTATTGGGTAAACATGAATGAACAAGCTAAGGTAATAAAACTCCTACCATTTGCTCCTTGTGTTTTTATTTTATTTTTATGACTAATGAATTTGTATAAATTTTTCTGTCAGAACCAGGCTATGAATGTAAGAAGTTCCATTGAGAAAAAGGTGGAAACTGTCGATCATCGATCTTCAGCAGGGCAAGGGCAAGCAGAGAGGAATGTGCAGGTTATTCATGAACCCCATTCCAAAACTAGTGGTGGTGTTCTTACTGGTGCTGCTGCTGCCGTGGCATCCACTCTACAATCTGCCAAGGATGCAATTTCTAAAAAATAATGTAAATTAGAATTGTCATTTTTTATCTGCAAAGGACATAGGTTTGATGGTGTGTTTCATTCTTGTACAACTAGTTGTCCTTTGACATAGACATGAACATAGTGTTAATGATGTATTGTATCAATTGATTCCATAAATCTTGTTTTTACTTTTGCCTAATGCATCAAATTCTTTCTTTAATTTTCAGTAACTATACAATAACCATAATAATTAAATAATAAATAATTAAAATCTACAACAATGGTTTGGCCTTGTTGTTTATCAAATGCTTAGGTTTGACGCTGCCCTAACTTTTGTACTGTGCCATACGAATCTCATGTAGATAAATTAATTAACATTACTTTAGCTGCCCAACTAGCATCTTAATCTCAATTATTAGCCGGTTTTTATTTTCAATGCTATGGTGACTTCACATTTGATGCCTATCGTATAAACGATGATTATACCACAATCTTTTTTAAATTGCGGTCGCGGTCCTGATTATACCGCAACTACAATCTAGAATGCGGGAAAATGTCGCCGATGCAGTCGAAATTGAAGTTGATGATGTCGTTGCGGAGACTTCAAACCTGCATCATTGCAGCTACAATTGCGATCACGAACCTCATTTTAAACCATGATTTCAGTCATAAGTGGCCTCAATCTTAAGCTAAACAAAGATACCACACACCTTTTATTATCCGAATCTTATTCTAGCTTTTTATATTGGAGTATTGATGCCTGACGCAATTTTTTCTGGTCTCATATTCATATAATATACAATAACTCATTAGATTTTGAGGTAAGTTATAACCTTCCCCTTCTTTCATAAATCATAAGAAATTGAACTCAGAAGAATTCAAGTTTTATACTTTTTAGGTTGCTTTTTTGGGCTAAATTTTGCTTGAAACAAATACAAAAATGGGGTTGACAGTGTCACGGATAATGA
>Ga0315914_1011781_pt1 | contig 10334 bp, 6 predicted proteins | sample MpolenodulesMG_FD_203920 | JGI IMG/M metagenome (GOLD analysis project Ga0315914, IMG submission 203920) | Medicago polymorpha root nodule microbial communities from Los Angeles, California, United States - elongated nodules | ecosystem: Host-associated > Plants > Roots > Nodule | place: USA... | reverse complement strand
ATTGTAAATCCCACCTTATTTGCTTGACGACATGCCCACTCAAGCAATTCTTCTCTATCTTTCCACTTAACGTCGTCTGAAAAAAACCTAACCGTGTCAACTTCGTGGGCATGAAGTGGGAGGACACCGGAGTCAACATATTTAGAAGCTTCAACATGGACGGAAGCTCCATCAATGTTTGGTTTGGCTTCAACCTTAGGCGGTTTGACATCTCCGGAAATTTTGACAAAATTTGGTTTTGTCTCTCCCGGAACATCTTCCGCGTTCTCTACCATTACTATAATTAAACAATACAAAAATATGAATTAACAACTAACTAATGCATAAACATCAATAACATAATGAATTAAAACAAAAAAAAAAAGAAAAAAAAATGGAAAAAATAGTATCTGCAACATTTGTATCTATTCTCAATATCACATAAATTTGATAGGAAGTAAAAAGTGATTTTGATATGTGCTAGTTACCAAGTCAAAATCTACTTGAATTCATCAAAAAGTTCTAAGACTCAACCAACATGTTCCCCTTGGCATCAAGATGGTTGTATAAAAATTCATAGCAAAATGAACACCAAGAATAACCAGCTTGATAACATACATATTATTAGTGGGAGATTCATACATTGTACTTTTCTTTTGGTCATTGGCATTCCTGTTGTGTATCCATATCACATACTTTTTGTTCCCTACCTCATAATCAAAATAATGTACAAGATACTTCTCCATACCAACCTACCTCTCCCAATTCTAACACTGTAATTTTTTTACCTAACTTTTATTGCCAAAAAACATGCAGAACAGCTTCATGTGGAGAAGCATATGCAAACTTAAAGAGATATAAATAAAATCATAGTTGTGGATTACTCCTCTGTAGTATTATCATGTCATTTTCAGTAATTCCTCCCCATATTTTAGGCCTCTGCTCTAGAAAAGCTGGTGGACGCCGAAGCAAAAGGGTAGCAGCCCTAATTAAGATTGCAGCCGTTATAGCCCATATCACATACTTTTTGTCCTCTACCTCATAATCAAAATAATGTACAAGATGCTTCTCTCCCAACCATTCCCTTTCCTCAGATCTTCTATTATCATTCTGCATACAGACAATAATGCAAGAAATCAAGTTCATTTATATTTTACCATATCAAAATCTAAACAGAAAAGTTATAGTACAAAATTTTAGGTGAGAACTGAGAACTGGAACTGGAGTATAAAAACCTTGAGGAACATCTCCAAGGGAACATCAAATACTGCTTCAACTTCGGCTGAATCTAAAACTGGTGAAAATGCATCCTTGTTGGACAATATTCCGACCACTGGTATTATTGTGATGCCATACTGCAGTTAAAATAACTTTGTAAGAGAACTGAGTTGTGAAATGGCCAACATTGGCAGTCCCACACTTTTATTAACAAGATAGGTGATTTCGTCTGAATCCACTGACCAGAGATCATGCACAAGTTTAAGCTATATAAAGATGATAAGATACTGGAACTTTTTCAGTATTGATCATTCAATACCAAATGTAACTCTGAGGGAAGTTTGTGCAAAACTGGTATTTTCTAGAATAGCTGAACTGAACATAATCTATCATATTCTCTGGTATTCTAAAACTAGGCATGGCTCCTTAGCTCTTACTCCAACCCTGTCAAGGTTGGAACTCATTGGTAGGATGTGTTTGGATCAACAACGAATTTGTCAGAGTAAATTAAGATTCCGAAGCTGTTAGCAAATCCTACAGAAGGTCCAATTAACTAGATCTAGTAGTGCAGTGATACTACTAAAAGTGGACAAGATCTACAAACCAGATCCATGCAATTTGATGATCATTCTTCGAAGTTCAATTGCACGTTAGAATAAAACCAGTAGAACAACCCAATTTGATGAATGTATCACATATTGTAGTTTGTGAATGGATCATTGTTAGAACTCAGCAATGCATTGTCCAACTCAAACTCATCAAGGAAGAAGAAAATAAGGTGTTGGAGAATTCAGGGAGCAACAATAATGAACTAAAAATCTAGATCACCAAAAGATTAGTATACCACATCTCTGTCTAAAACTTAAGACATTGAAGTCTCCCACACCAATCTCTATACTTTCACCGTCGTTACCGTTTACTGCCCAATCTCTAATACTACTTGTTGGAAATCCGAGGGAAAATATGGACTAATAACCAAATCGCCAAAAAACCATTCCCTATCCAATCACACTTACATAATACGCAGAGAAAAAAGAGTAAGCAACCATTTAAGTCCTCGAGTACGTCAAGGGGTGGCATTATAATCCTTCAATACATCAAAATTATAAAAACATCCTCAGATGTGTCTTTTACTAGCCAATTTAGTACTCGAATGTGTTTTCCCTTTGTTAGTTTAGTTCTTGAAGGTATGTTCTATTTGTTAGTTTGTTCTGTTAATTTACTAACCAAGATATGCTGTTTACTCAAGAAAAAACCTTGGACAATGCAATGAATTGAAACATTAACAAGTTTAATAGATTAGTGGTACTGGAAGATAATAAAAAGTAGTAGTACCTTAGTATGGAATGGTTCGAGAAGAGTAACAACAGTAACAAGAGAAGGGTCTAATCCGATCTCCTCTTTAGCTTCTCTCAAAGCAGTTTCAATATCATCAGCATCACTTTCATCTCTCTTGCCACCTGGCAAAGCAACCTCACCTGCAACAACAAGACAACACTTATAAAACACCAGACACAATATTAACACACGACGAGTGAAATTTTAAAAAGATAAAATAATTGAAAGTAATCAGACATGAAACTAACCGGCGTGGGTTGAGAGAGAAGAAGCACGTTGTGTAAGAATGACACGGAAATTCCCATCTTGACCTTCGAATAAACAAATAAGAACCGCGGCTCTTTTGTTTTGTTTGTAAACTGAAGTTTCTTTGAGTGAATTGGTGGACATGGAATTGTTGGAAGGTGATTTAAGGTGATGAAGTAATGTTTGTAACCTTTGTGAACCTCGTACCTCGTTTGAAGACATATTCTTAATTCTACAAAGTCATTGTCGTTTTTCAAATCTAGTTTCTGATTTCCGACATAGATGAGCAGAAGCTTAACATTAACGTGACAAAATAGGATTTTTAAACAGACAAGGGTTCGTGGAAAGACAGAGATGACAAGGAAGATACGGCTCTTTTGTTTGCGAAAAAGTAGGGTATATATAGGATTTTTTTTATCAACGGTTTTGGTTTCATTTTTATATTTCAAAAAAAAAAATAGAGTGTCCTAACAAAAATATATTAATAATTTTCATTTAAAAATAAATAAATAAATTAACCAACTAACAAATTATAAGATGGTTTTTCAATGCTTATTTTATTTTCCATATAATTAAAAAAAAGTAAAATTTTAAATGAACAAGATCGTATAACCGTTAAAAATAATTTTCCAAAAACTATACATTTTCATACTATTGTGCCCGTTTTAAAATGAGTTTCTCTTTAATAAAATAAATTTATTTTAAAATGAATGTTATTTTCAATTTCCAATGTAATATTTAAGTATTTCTATTAACTCGTCAATTTTTTTTTTAAATGACAAATATTAGTATGTTAATTGTTAAGCAATCCAACTTCCCACTATTATTTCTTTTAGATTGTACATTTAGTGAAAAATACACATAGTTGATAAGGAAAATTTGTTCTAATGCTTCTGTTTCAAGATTAGTCTTAAAAGCTACATTATTGGTTGCTCTTCTAGTTGGAAGGCTATGTTGGCACTACTATTGCCTCATTAAAAGGATAATTTGATATACCACATGTTGAACATTAGCTTTACAAGACACAAGGACAAGTGATAAGTTCACAATGTTGTTTTGCAATCGAAAATTCCGGCTTTTAAAGCAGCTCTCTCATGAAGCAGACAAATAAATTGATTTCAATTAAGCCTTTTAAGTTTGGTTTGCACATGCAATTTTCATGAGCTTTGATAGCTGACTCTATTGCCTCTATAGTGGGGTAGCTACACCATGTAGGTGATGACTAAATTATCAAGGCATGAAGAGTCTCACTTTGTTGGATTGGATTCTGATACAACCATTGAAATATAAATAAAATTTATTTTCTATCTGTAACACATGATAGGTAGTGTGCTATTGTTAGTGAAATATATGGATAAATGGAAGCAGGCTGCACAAATATCTCCATATAGTAATAGTAAACCATTACAAAATAAACAACATGATCACATCTTATGAATTTTCTATTACAACATATAAAGTAAAAAAAAAATAAAAATATTGTCTATCTACAATTTAATTTGTCTCTTCTTTGAATGTACAAGATTGACAAAAGGTGAAGGAAAAAAACAGAATCAATCAACAAATCACACCCATATGCACAAATAGGAAGCAATTCAATGAATAAATAAAGTGGCATCTTATGTTGACTTTATATGGCCTCTAACCAATTGCAACACAATTTGACTTTCCTCAACTTGAATTATACAAATGGCTTTATACTTCAAAAAACTGTGTTTTTCATGCTGAGGACTCACTTCACTCCAACAACCACAGTTTTCTCTTTCTCAGTGGTTGGATAAGACAATCTCCTAGCTTTGGTACTCCCTTTAGGAGTCCCTTTTGCATTGGAGGAAGGAGGTGTAACTGAAACTGGAGTTTTAGATGTTGATGTGTTTTTATCCTTTTGAACCTTGTATGACTGCTTATTCTGAACTTTCTTCGGGCTAATGCTAGCAACACGGCTTTCCCATGGACGAGCGGCAATCCAGCGTTCCTTCCAGCTCCAACCCCAGCTAGCTTTGCCAAGCTCATAACTACCTAGACTCTGACTAGAGTTTGCCCTCCACTATATATATTTCAAAAAAATATGCATTTTATTTTCGTTGTATCAGATGAAACATGACAACAACTAGATATTCTTAAGATTGACCTACCTGATGAGAAAATGCATAAGCCATGGCTCTTTCGCGTTTTACTGCTGCTTCTCCTCTCTGATGTATCCTCCCAAGGGTTTCCTCCATGGTTTCAGGACCGCCAGACCATTCAACCTGTAATTTATTTCGTATATAATGTCCAGAACAAGATTAACTAACTAACATATCTAGCAAAATAATTTGATCCAGTGTTTTTAAAAGGGGATCGATCATTGAAAACAGTGAAAGTACCGATTTATTATTCAGCATTCTAGTACATCAATAACTGAATTTTTACAGTAATAAACTACTTGTCTGTTATTTACTTCCCTTATCTAGTTCACAGTGACTGCAATGCCCTCAAGAGTTGGCAGATTCACTCACCTTACCCCTCTTTCATATTTTTCCTATCCAGATTCACAAGTAGCAGAGTAGTAGCCTATTAGGAGTAGTTGTTTATTCATGTAGTAGTGTCTTTTGGTCGAGTATTCACCCTTTTTTAGGGGATATAAGGCTGGTTTGGTGGTCCGAGTAAAGGAATTAAGGAGTAGAGCAATAAGGAGGGAGAGGAATCAATCCTCACCCCAACATAATACTAACTATACTAACATTTTCCATTATATACTGAGAGTGGAAAAAGAAAGTATGAGAAGGAAGAGGAGGAGGAGGAGTTGTTAACATTGTTCCGTTGGATACTGGCTAATGCTTATATACATATTTTGAACATTGTTCACTTTTGGAATGTTGAAACTTTGACAATTTGTTTTCACTGTTTTCTATTCAAATATATTTGAAAATAGGAAACCACTAAAAGTTAAAAACAATATAAATATTTTCTGAAACCAAACAGGCCCTAAAATTCTGAGAAATAAATCTAACAATATGAAAAGTCCATCACTTTACAACTAAAACAAAGACTTTGCATAACCAAAACAAAGTATAAGACTGACGATTCATTCAGAGGGATTGCATAAGACGAAAACAATTTTTAAGACGGAAACAAATATAAAGATAATTAGGGTAAGCTAAAGATTACCTCAAAATCATGGAGTTTTTCCTCAAGTTTTAGTTGAGACTCTTGTTTCTTCCGCCTGACCCTGTCTTCAGTCACCATACAGACTCGACGGGCTCTAATCGCACCCTGTATCTTGCTCCATGAATGAAGGTACGTTATAGTTGTACTGGCTTGCTTTTGAACAGAGTAACCTTCTGTCAAAATCTTCAGTTTTGTGAAACCTTTCAATCGCCGTAGAGTTTTTCTTGCCTGAATGGTTTAAAAGTTAGCAGTGCTAAATAAAAAGCGGCAGAAGATACTAACATGGATTTCTACCATCACAAATAAGCAACATAATCCTACATTTGCATCCGCTGGCTATATTCATAACTATCATGCATATTAAGACAATAGTCAAGAGTCAACATATAAAACCGACCCTAAGAAGTTGCGCAGAAGATTACTTTTTTGCCAAAGTTCAAAGTAGCTAAATTCTCCAACTATGTTAGTAGGAATTAATGAAATCCTTGAGCAGAAGAAAAGAGTCTAAAATAAAAAGGATGAATGCACAGAATAGTCCAGAATTCACCAAAGCACAGGTGTCAAGATAGACCTAAATCTTCACTCATAAAGTCCAGAAATCCGCTTTGAAAATTAGAATATAAAAAAGAATCGTCTCTGAAAGGAAAAAAAATCTTCAACATACCTTGTAAGCCCGGAATGCAGTCTGGATCCTTGTCGCTGCAATAGTTTCAACTGACCCAAGATTTTCATTTTGGATACCATTTGCTAAACCACTAGACTCTTTTCCTGTATAGTTGTTCGACTTCAAAGCACTTTGCTTCTCTGGAGCTAAGGTACCCTGTACTCCCCAGGTGTGGCCAGATATGGAGATAGAAACATTCTGGTTAATAAATGATATTCTTTTTATCGAAAAAATAAAAGGCATGCAGAGGCATCACTATAGGAAACTGAGATCCTAACTAGGTCAGCACCTCAACCCGTAACGATCATATATTGCTGCAGCCTAAATGTAAAACAAGGTAATTAAGTGTTTGATATAATTTAGTGTGCCCCATATTCAACATCTTTGAAATGCTGATAAAACTTTACCTTTCACCACTCTTATTTTAAAATAATTATAATGGTTTCAATTCATATTGAAGTCAGAAATCTTGAATTACATTGTACAAGTCTTCAAAACTAACCTTGCATTTCAATTAATAACAGCAAAGTGATCTGTTAGTACAAAACGTTGGTCATTTGAATTCAGGAGTCAGGACAATGACTATGTCTGGTCTAGAGACAGCTTTACTACAGTTTTATCCTTTATGGGAAAAAACTGGTTTGTTCAAATTTGCTACGCAACACAAGAGCGCTATAAAAAGTAGCCAGTATTTGACAACACATTGTATTAAATAGTGTATCGCGGAACAAAAGTGATTTGTTCAAATCCCGCTCGATAAATGGCCACCAAAATTCAAAGACAGAAAATAAACCAAATAGCAGGAAGTGAACTGTACCTTTGCTTTCTTTGATCTGCGATCTTTTGATTTCCTTAAGCTAACTAATACTTTGAACCAAAAACCAGAACCCATTATTGATGTGAAGCAACTGGTTTCAGATTAAATATCCCTGGGAATAGTTTAATAATTATATAAAAATAATTAGCAAATCATTTCATCAATACAGCTATAGTAAGCAGTACTGTAATCCTTAATATTTTTTTGTTTTACAAGAACTTTAATCCTAAATATTAATCATAAGCAGTCCTATTCTGATTACTAGTCATGGACCTACTTATTCAAAAACATTAGTCTATGTAGGAAACATATACATTATAATCTGAATCACAATTACAAACATACTAGAAGCTGAATCACATTATATAGTAATCAGCAGAAACTTATAAGAGAAATTACACAGATAACAACAGATAAGTATGCTCAATTTGCAAGTAGCAAATAGAGCAAGATAGTGAGAAACAAAATCCATGAAATTCAGACACCAACCGAAAATCTAGAAGCAAGTGTGTGTCACTCCAAAATGAAGCAAAAAGAAACAAAAATGCATCTAGGAGTTTGACAATTACATACCAGAGAAGGTCCTGAAGAAGTGAAGGGTAGAGCCAAAATAAGAGAAGGAAAAAAAGGGAGGTTGAGAAAATGATATGAATGAATGAATGAAGAAGTAAAGAAGAAGAAAGAGTCAGCAAAAGAATAAAGGGTGGGTGGGGAATGTGGATTGCCATGGCCCATTACCAGCTTTATTTCTCTCTCATATATTAATTTAGAAGTTGAGTGACAAGAAAAACAATAAAACAATTCCAATTTTCCAATAAATGTATGTTTGGTTTTTATTTTTATTCTAGAGTTGAAACACTAATTTAAATATGTTTGAATAATTTAAGTAGAATTGATTCTATCTACCTAGTTTATTTTATTTTAGTAACTTTTAAACCAGCAATTTGAGTAAAAATATGTTTTGATGTGCGACACATTTATGAAAATCACAAAGAAAAATCACGACAATTAAATCATGGAGGCAGTTGACTGTAAAACAAAGTCGATTCAAATATATTCTTACAATAATTGTATCAAAATATAAATCAATTTATATTTGATTCTTTATAACCAAAATTAATTTTACAAAATCAATTGATAGAAAATAATTCTTTGTCAGTACCTAACCAATCACAAAAGGAAAAGTTTTTATGTGTGGAAATCACGACCGACAAATAATACAATAGAGGGTCAGTTTAGTGACGTGGCATTGGTGTTGGTTGGATATTTGGAGAATTCAGCTATACATACAGCTTGAGCTTATAATGACAGCAGAACAAACGATGACAATGTTTTTTAATGATGAGATTGACAGGTCCATTTCTTTTGTTTCTGGCTATGTAATGTAACGTTTAGTTTTAGAAAAATAAAAAGGCAAAAAGCATGACAATTTGAAGAGTAATTTTTACTCCATTATTTTCAAGAGATATGTATGAAATTATTCTATTCTTTCCTCTTATTTTAAAATTTCTATTTTTGGTTCTATTCTATAGACAAGTTTGTTGATATGCATTGTACCATTAAAATTTGAGTTCAGTCCAATTGTACTTTTTTTGTTGTTGAAGGAAGTACATTTTTTATTTATTATTACATTTTTAGGGTGTTTTTGTTATATGATTTCAGAATATATTCCTTGGATTAGGTTTCCCATGAATCCAACTATCGGAAATATTTGTAAAAAATAAAAAAAAAACTATTGGAAATATTATCAGTAGTTGTGTTTTATTTTCGAAAATAAAAGATTCTCACGCTCTAAACATGAGAATAAAAAGTTAAGAAGTTGTGCGTGATTTTTATTTCTGTAAATAAATAATACCTAGAACAATTTTTTAAGCTTGTACCAAATATGAGGATTTTATATTCATACCTAACTTTTCCAAAAATGTTTATAGTAACCATGAAACAAACACACTCTTAAATAAATCTAAATAGTTGTCAGAATTGCATGATTGTTTTTAAAATTAAACTGCATGATTGTTTTTAAAATTAGATGGTGAAACAACCAAGGTTCTCTTTATATAGGATTTTACTTGCTCATTGCTGTCATGGTAGCACATTCAATCCTATTCCTTAGATTCTTTCAAAAAAAAAAGAAAATCCTATTCCTTAGATAGTTCTCAGCTGCCATCCTACTCCTTCCTCCCTCCCCAAATATTACCCTATTATGAATTTATCATTGTTAATCTTCTTTACCTGGATACACAATTGTCAATCGGTCTCTTATGAATTTATCATTGTTAATCTTCCTTACCTGCATACCCAATTGTCAATCGGTCTCATAGCGATGTTAGCTTGCATCGTACGCATCATTGTACTCCAAAATTGTTTGCCCCAACCCTTACAAACGCTTGTATAATGTCCCTTTAATGAGTTACCAAAACCTTGTCTACAAGGTTATACCCTTGTCATGAAGATACAAGAAGAAGAATGTCAACAAAGCCTTAGTAGTTGCAAAAACTACCTTCATGGTCTGGTTAATTACCATGTTCAAGGGATGTAAATCATCACATTGCTTATTCTTTTTGAAAAGTTCTTGAAACTTTGTAAGTCTCTTGCAAGTTGGGGATGGTTTCCACTTAGTAAAGAATTGCAAGAATTATGTTTCTTGTCCCACCATATGGAATCTCAAAATGAGTCTATTGTGATTATCTTATTGGACCATATATTTAAATATTGGCTTAACAAAAAACACAAATGTGTAGAGTTGGATAATGATTCATAATCTTCCACACAATATTGGAGGCCAAAAATATTATTTTACAAGTGCAAATTCCTTCAACCTTTGATGAACAATTTTCATATTTGGATATGAAATTTGAGAGAGTAATTGAAAAAGATTTAAAATGGAAAGAGCACTAAAATTTTAACAAACAATTGTGACAT
>Ga0315914_1011780_pt1 | contig 10335 bp, 11 predicted proteins | sample MpolenodulesMG_FD_203920 | JGI IMG/M metagenome (GOLD analysis project Ga0315914, IMG submission 203920) | Medicago polymorpha root nodule microbial communities from Los Angeles, California, United States - elongated nodules | ecosystem: Host-associated > Plants > Roots > Nodule | place: USA... | reverse complement strand
AGAGTCAAGTCAAAAAAGATTGAGTAAGATATAGAAAAAATATAAGAGAAACCGTTAGAAATGATTTAGATGTCAACGAGTTGGAGTCAAATATGGTTTATGATATAACACTATGATGTAATTTGATCCATGTAGTGGAATAAGACTTGCTGTTGTTGTTGATTTTTATATATTTGCTAATTTCCAAAAAAAACATATTTTCTAACCTCAAATTAATTTATTTTTGTTGAAGAAATTTGTTTTTATATTTATATTATAATTTTATCACATAACTTAACGTGAGTTTTTAATAGATGTTTTGTATACTTTTTATTTTGTTAGGTTTTTCCACAGAATTTTTTTTTTCATCAATAGGCATAGGTAAAGCTATTTAAAAAATATTTTTCAGACAATTGCTTTAAAAATATTTTTAAAAAATCATATAAATTGTGTTGCCTAAGGGTCCGTTGGGTTCAACGGTGGTGAGAGGAGGGATTTTACTAAAGGGGAAGGTAAAGGAGGGGATATATATTAATTAAATATGTGTTTGGTTCAAAGAGAGAATGGAAGGGGACGAGAGAGATATTAATTAAATATGTGTTTGTCTAACATGTGCAACATTGCACTTGTTAAAGGAACCTCAAGTAGTAATATTTTATTGAAAAACCACAACTATTTATTAAAAAATTACATATTCAATACAAAATGTTCAAGTTTCAATACAAACTTACTACTTTAAATTTATTAACATGTGCAAATTTGCAGATGATAAAAAAACCCATTAAATATATATATGTTTGGTTTACAAGGGGAGGGAAGATATTTTATCACCAAATTACTTTTTTATCCTTCTAATCTTAAAACAATATTATGATTTTAAAATTAAACATGAAAACTCAATAGCCAAAATCTCCATAAATAATCGAGCAGAAAAGTTGTAACAAAATATTGAACAGTCATAAATATTGTTTGTGAAAAAATAATTTAATAAGTATTAGAGCACAATATAATTTTTTTTATTGATAGTTATTTTTTTCTCCTGATAATCCATCTATATAAATATGTAAAAACCAAATATATTGAAATAAAAAATTAAGACTAAAATACATGCCATTCATTAAAAATAAGAAAAAAAATCTTAATAAAATATGAAGAAAAAAATGCTTAACAAATAAATTGAAAAAAAAAAGTTTAGCATGTTAGCAACAAAAAGTCCAGGCAATAAGAATATGTTGAAACATGAATAAACAAGCCTTACATTTTTAATAAGGACAACTTCGATATTTTAAAATAAATGTGAGAATAATTATGTCAATATAGTTAAAATTGTATTAACCCATCTCTCCTTCCCTTCGCCCTCCACCAAAAAATTATAATTTGAGGGGAGTGATAAATGAGTTTTTTTTAAGAGGCTAAAATGAAATATATTACCACATCAAAATGGTCTTCGTAGCACAAGGTGTGCTAAGGAAGCAACACCAAAGTACAAGCTGAGTCTGAACAATAATTACAAGGCAACCGCCAAATCACAAAAAACAAAAACATGAAAGAAATAAACATTTAGCCAATTCCTAAGATGGTAAATGAATTTAGCCATTAGCTATTATAGTTAGAGGGGAGAGTAACATATTTCCCCTCTCTTTTCCTTCAATCCCTTTCTAAAAATTGAACCAAACAAAAAAAAATAAAAAATTATCCCTCCCCTTCCCTCTTCCCCCCTCCGAAAATCCCGAACCAAATGGACCCTAAAAGTTTTGGAAGCGTTCAACAGTTTTTTTTAAAGGTAATGTTGAAAGATAATGTAGGAGTCCAGTAGATCAAAAAGGTAGATAATTTTATGTTTATTTTTTTGACAAAAAAAAGAGGTAGGTATTTGCAAAGTTGGTTTGACACAAATTTAAGGTGAACTTTCGGTGGCTTTTCTTTTCTATTTGAACCCATGATCTTTAAGATGAAGGTGAAACGTCTTATCAACTAAGTCGCGTTTCCTCATCACAACTGTTGCATATTATTTAATTTCATTATTTGAATGTGATACATTGATTTTCATTTTATTCATAAAAAAGTTTTACAACATTGATCTATGAAAAATGAAAATGAATTTCATTCTTTGAAATCGATTCTTTTCTTTTGTATGAATTAGATATCATTTACATACAATGTTAAGATTAATCAATTAATTAAGGTATGATGGTATTCGTAATAGATGATAAAATATTTTATCAAGAGATTAAACATTGTTACATTTTCAAAACCGGATTCAATCATCCAGTCAAACTACACAAAATATTTTACTATTTCATTCAAATACTTTTGAATTTAAAATTGATACGTTACTTTGGATTCATTAATTAATTGCATTGATCTTGTCGGATAGAACTACGTTTAATTTTTTCTGCTAATAAGCGTTGATCTGTCACATAGATATAGCTGCACCTCTTTACATACCCTTGATTGGGGCCAACTCCTCTATGGTGGCCGTTTGTGACAATCACTTTACTCCAATGGTAACTCAAATGTTATGTGAACGTGTACGCACCATTTATTCAATTGTGCTCCACTTTTTCCTAGAGTTTCTGATTAAAATGTGCATGTATGGTTACCAAAAAATAATGTGCATGTATGAAAAGAAGAGGCGTATTGGTTCTCCTCTTTGGCGGTTTAGACTTTTTGTCTTTGGAGATTAGAATTACAAATACAAACAAAGTCAAGGTCGTTTTGATTACATTGTCGTAATCCTAGTCCAAGGCCAAAGAGGAAAGAACGATTAACATCATGCCAAGTTTGATAATTTTGGGGTACATTGATGGAAATTGATTGAACCCTTTTTTGACACAATTTTTTTGATAAATAATACAATATTGTTTTAGACCTAGAGGTTGTTCACACATTTGTAAAAGTTGTACTCCCACTAGCATAAAATATAATAATATAACAGTGTGGCGTGGGTATAGAAGTTTTTTTTGTTGTTGATATTTTTTTTGAAGGGTTGTTGTTGAGAATTTTCTAGTTTACATTTGATTCTTATCACTAGAATCTTTAACCTACTAGAAGACACTTCAAATCAAAATATTCCCACAACTTAAACTCTGATTGTTCCTTAAAAAAAAAAAAAAACTCTGATTGTGAATGCTAGATTTTGAGCTAATAAATTATACGTCTATATAAAAAAGAAATATCTCGGTTGGTAATTTTTTTTTCCCTTCTCACAAGCATTTTTTGTTCCTATATCTGTTTTGCCTGAAAAAATGAAAAATTAATTCAACAACTTTTTTCTAATGATACATTAATCCAACCGCTAATTTTATAAAACATGATCAATTAACGTCCTGTATAAACATGTTTATAAGCTATTCACTATAAATTAATCCGTTATAAATTATTTATGGGAAATGCTAACCGGTGCCTCCGGGGCATTGATTAAGGATATGAAAAAGGAAGTTATATATTAGTTAATGCATTGAAATTGTGTAATTAATTTATAATAAAGTCAAAAACAGTTTCCTTTTATGGTAATAATTCTCTTTTATGGTATGCTTAACCAGTGCCCCGGGGGCACCGGTTAGCAGGACCCATTATTTATTGACTAACATATCTTCTGATCACCTAAATTCTTTGCATGAGTAATCATCGAATACAAATAGACGACTTCATGAATCAAACACAACTTCTTTTTCAAGCTGCCAACTCTCTAAGCATTACATTTGAATTTTTTAAATTCATTAACAACATACATTTCATAATATTTTAAAGGGTTTTGCTAGGAGACACCCTTTAGAGGTGTCTTTTAGCAAGTCACACCTCAAGGTGCGATATCCACTTTTTAGTTATAAATTTGCTAAAAGATACCTTCATAAAAATTAGTTAGTGTCTTTTAACAAATGCCAATAGGATAACTTGCTAAAAGACACCTTAATAAAAGATGTCTTCCAGCAAAATTCTATTTTAAACTATTGTTTTCGTGGTGGATATTTTTCTAATTCATATATAAAAAGGATGAACACTCATCAAAAAAGTCTAAAAGAAATTTTTTATCTTAAAAATGGTACATTCAATTCTTTTTAACTTTAGATATCAACCTTTTTTTACATAAAATTTATAATTTATTTCACTTGTTAGCGTGACTCATAAATAAAAAAAATCAACCGTTTTATTCTCAAAAAATTTTAAAAAGACAAAAATAAATTTTTTAAATTTAAGAAATGAAAAAAAACATGGTATTGTTCTTTAAAAATTATACTAATAATATTTGTAAAATAATTATCTTTATAAGGCAATTTTTTTGTATAATTAGTAGTTAAAAAACTACAAAGAAAAATAATAAAATATATCTCTGAAAATGAAAATGAAATATATGTTTGGATATTGGAAAGGCACACATACCATACTACATTTGCATGGTGCATATGATATTCTCACACACACAACAACACTCACACACGTACATATACACAACCAACAACAACAACACCAATAATCTCACCATTACCGCATCCTCTCTTTTCTTCATCAATCAAAAATATAAAAATTAAAAAAAATAAAAATAAAACTTGATATAACAAAAACCGAACACAAGGTTAACCCATATCTAATATCTTCTTCTTCTTCATCTTCCATTTCACGAACCCTAATTTCATTCATCAATCACCATGCTTTCTTCTCCATAGTGAAACAACTCTTCACTTTTTTTTCAACATTACGCATTTCTTCGTTTTTTCTTACTGATTCTTCCACGATCGTTACTTTCATCGCTTTATCTTTTGTTTCCTGATTCAATCGCTACCCGATCCTTCCATTTTTGGAGCTCCACGTCTCGATCTGTGAGTTTTTTTCGTTTTTTCTTTAATATATGTGTGGCATGTTCGCGTTTTGATTATCGATTTTTCTTTATTTTTTGTTGATTTTTTTTCCCGATCGGTTTGGATTTTTCTTACCGATGACGGTTATTCAGTTTTTTGTTTGTTTCTGATAAATTTTGGATGATCGGAATTAAGATTTGAATTATTCGTTGAGTGTTAATTTGAAAAGTCGTTTTTGATTTTGAACTTTTGACGGTTTTGTTGATTCAGTTGAAGCAATTGGTGAGATTTGCAGGTTGGAATTCATGTACTTTGTTTTGAAATGAAATGATTAGAATAAGAACTTGTTTGTTAGTTTCTGATTTTGTTTTTCTGTTAAATTGTTTTAACTATTTACCATGATGATATAGAAAGTATGTGTTGAATTTAGAATGCAGAAAATGGTAGATTTCTTTGTATGCTTTTAGGTACATTGTTTTTTGTTGTGGAGAGTGTAGTTTGCTGAAATTTGGTATCTAATGCCTTTTCAGTATGTTTTTTTTTCTTTTCTGATGTTGAAATGAGGATTGCTACATCGATATTTTTCAAACTTTTGCGCATGACGCGTGGTTGTTGTTTTTGCTGAAAAAGGCGTCTCGATGAATGCTGTTATTTCATTTGTGTAATTGCTTTGATTATTTTTATTGCAGAGGATTTTTTTGCTGTTTTCGGGGGCTATAACGTGGGCTATGATTTGAATGGGGAGAGGATGCCAGAGTTGAGAAGTGGAGCAAGAAGGTCAAAGCGGCTTGGAGATCTTCAGCCTGGTCCACAACCTGTTGATCAAGGAGAGAATTGGGCAGAGCCTGCACAGAACAGAACTAGGAGGAGAGTTGGAGGTGGAAGAGGAAGAGGTGGTAATGCCACAGGTTTAGGTAAAGGGTCTTCACCAGCTGTACCCACGAGACGAACTGCAGCTGGTAGAGGCCGCGGAGCAAGATTGATTGATTTGGATCCTCAACCTTGTGACCTCCTTCCAGAACCTGTTGAATTAAGGGCTCAGGAACCTGTTTACAATAACGTAGAGGTAGTGGCCAATAATAACATTGCGATGGAGGGTGGAAGTGGTGATAAAGGGGTGGCAGCTGAAGAAGATGCAAGCACAACCCCTGTCCCTGAGAGGGTATCTTCTTTCTTTTGCGTTGCTTCTCTTGTATTGCCTTAGTGCATTTTCAAAGATATTGCTGCAAATTTGTTTTAATGACGTGATTATTCGTTGTATCATTTATTAATTTTTTTTTTCCATGCTTTGCTGTTTTTCATTAATGTGTTGAACATATATTAATTGAGCTGTTCTGGAATTGAGATGGTAATCGAGATTTTGGTTTTGCATTTTATTTAAAGAATGTTTGTTAGGTTCTGGTTCACCAGTTCATTCATGAAAGAGTTACTAACATCCTGTCAGTATAGATTTGTTGGTATCTTAATTTATATTAACACACGTATGTATGCAGGTGCAAGTTGGCAACTCTCCTGTATATAAGACAGAAAGGAAGTTGGGTAAGGGTGGTTTTGGCCAAGTTTATGTTGGCAGAAGGGTTAGTGGTGGCTCTGATCGAGTAGGTCCTGATGCTATTGAGGTATTACTCTGACATTCGATCTTTCTCTATCTCCCTCTCTCTCTGTCTTTCGGATCCAATGAAATATTAGTAACACTGTGGTGGATGATACATTACCTTTTTCTTATTTAACTCTGTTTGAAGGTTGCACTCAAGTTTGAGCATAGAAACAGTAAAGGTTGTAATTATGGGCCTCCTTATGAGTGGCAAGTTTACAGGTATAAACAATTTTTCTTTCATGCATGAAAAGGCTTACCAAGAATACATTTTTTTAAGCATTTTCAAGTGCTTTAATTTTATTATATCCAATTCTAACTTTTGTATTTTTGGCATTAATAAGTAATCTGAATGGCTGTTATGGCATTCCCGGGGTTCATTACAAGGGTCGACAAGGAGATTTCTACATTTTGGTGAGATATGGTTTCAACTTCCCTTTATCAACATATATTGGCTGGTTCTTTTTTCTAAAGGAAAACAAATTATTTCAGGTGATGGACATACTTGGGCCCAGCCTTTGGGATGTATGGAATTCTCTTGGTCAATCGTAAGATTTGGACTATTTGTTTCATTATTTAGGTTCACTTAGTATAACTGTAAATTCTTTAAGTTCATTCGATTTTGGCTCCACTGAATTTTTATCATCTTGACAGGATGTCACCAAGTATGGCTGCTTGCATTGCAGTGGAGGCAATATCAATTCTTGAGAAGCTCCATTTGAAAGGGTAAATCCTTTTGATATTTTTTCAGAGTCAATAGTAATATTCCCATTTATTATGAATAGGTTGTGGCTGAGCTTTTGATAAATAAAACTCGTGTCATTGAATCAGGTTTGTGCACGGAGATGTAAAACCAGAAAACTTTTTGCTTGGTCAACCTGGAACGGCTGATGATAAGAAGTTATATCTTATTGATCTTGGTTTAGGTATGCCGTCTTTTCAAGCCAGTTAGTTTTGCGTTTCCACTGCGTTTTAATTTTCTCTCTATCCAACCTTGGGTTTTTGTTATTTGGAGTTATACCATATTTTGCTTGTGCATTAATGTTCCATACCATGTGTTGTCTTCAGCTTCTAAATGGAAGGATGCATCATCTGGTCAACACGTTGAATATGATCAGAGACCTGATATATTCAGGTTTGTAAATGTTGCGAGTATAACATGGCTATCTTTTGTGTTTTCATATTGACGTATAGATAACATGCCTTTTTGTGCAGGGGAACGATAAGATATGCTAGTGTACATGCACATTTAGGTAGGACTGGCAGTCGAAGGGATGATCTTGAGTCACTGGCATACACATTGATATTTCTCATAAAAGGGAGATTGCCGTGGCAGGGTTATCAGGTGTGTTTTGTATTATCTCATCGTGTATAGATTATTGCTTGCTTCTTAGAGGTTTTATCTTATATGGTATGATTTCTCTCTTTCCCCCAATCTACAGGGTGACAATAAAAGTTTTCTTGTTTGTAAGAAAAAAATGTCCACTTCTGCGGAGTTGATGTGTTGCTTTTGTCCCGCCCCATTTAAGCTGTTCCTAGAAGCAGTTACTAACATGAGATTTGATGAGGAGCCAAATTATTCCAAGCTTATATCACTTTTTGACAGCTTGATCGAACCATGCACTCCATTGAGACCTATTAGAATTGATGGAGCTTTAAAGGTTATTTTAGCTTTTTGTATTTATTTGAAGGTTTTAAGTACTGTTTCTTTTCAAATATTGTTATTTATCTGAATGCTATACTTTTTTTATATATAGGTTGGTCAAAAACGAGGAAGGATGCTTATTAATCTGGAAGAAGATGAGCAGCCTAAGAAAAAAGTGCGATTGGGTAGTCCTGCTACTCAGTGGATATCAGTGTATAATGCACGCCGTCCAATGAAGCAGAGGTAATTGATATATCTTCTATATGGCATCTTCTAAATGATACTGTTATACAGCGTGTTGCAATGTGATATTTTATCTCTCAATGTCTGTTTCTCTTCCTAGTTTTGCTTTGCTGTTTCTTCTCCATTCATTCAACCTTCAACTTTACTTCCATTTTTTGGCTCCAAAGGCTGGGGGATATCACTGTCATACCAAGCCTATGCCCTGAGTTCTCCATCTGCTTTGTTACACGATGCATCATATTCCCCGCAAAGGGTTGTTTATTAGAAGCCGTCTCTCTATTTTGCTTGATTTAATAAGTAACACTTTCTTTGGTTGCAGATATCACTATAACGTAGCAGACAATAGGCTCCGGCAGCATGTAGACAAGGGCATTGAGGATGGGTTGTATATAAGCTGTGTGGCCTCTTCAGCGAATTTGTGGGCCCTGATCATGGATGCAGGAACAGGTTTTTCTTCCCAAGTTTATGAGTTGTCACCGGCCTTCCTGCACAAGGTTGGCTTTCTTTCCCCGATCTTTATATTTTGTCTTCTATTAAGCAAATCTTCAGGAATGCTATAATTGATGCATGGCTGCTGCTATTTTGACGACCTCAGGATTGGATTATGGAGCAATGGGAGAAAAATTACTATATCAGTTCAATAGCTGGTGCAGTTAATGGCAGTTCCTTGGTTGTCATGTCCAAAGGTTTGATCATTACGCCCTTTTGCAACATTTATAGTTTTATGACCTACTCCACTCCTTCTTTTCTCTTCGTATTGTCCATGTGATTTTCATGTACTATTTATTATTTAGGAATTGTTGTAGCTTGCCTTTCATTGTCACCATTACCTTCACCTTAGCAACACATGCCGAGTCGTAGATATTTTTTATTTATTTTTTCTGGGTTTGTCTATATTGTTTTTTTTTGTTCTTTTCTGGTTGCTATGCCATTTAAGTTGTCTGTAGAAGCACTTCAAAATTGTAGACGTACACCGCAAGTGTTTGTCATTTTTTTTCCAATTTAAATGTTACCTTTTGTATCAACATGGATCTGATGAGCTTCATATGTGCAATCCTGGACTCATTTGGCTCCCTTCAAGAAGCCTGCGTTTGGAGAGTCTATTTGCCTCCTTAGCCCACTTCGGCAGTGTATACATTTTTATGGAATTACTAAATGATTTAAAAGACATTGATTCTCTCCATGTTCAATCTGATTTCCTAATCATGCTCCTTAGATTGGTAAATTTCATGTTGGAGACATGTGGCAGTCTTTTTGACATATTAAACCTACGAGACAACACTTCCTTGAAAACAACGTAATTAGATATATATAAGCTGGGACAAAAAAACTCTCAAAATTGTTTTGTCAGGGGGTTCTTTTCTTTTCCTCCTGGGATGAGAAAAACAGAATATTCTTCGTAATATATGACTTGATGTATGTTATATAATGGTAGAATCCTTGTTGTGCAGGAACTCCTTATACACAGCAGTCCTACAAAGTGAGCGAATCATTTCCTTTCAAATGGATAAACAAGAAGTGGAAAGAAGGGTTCCATGTTACCTCCATGACTACTGCTGGCAGTCGTTGGGGCGTTGTTATGTCCAGGAATGCTGGGTATTCTGATCAGGTATGTAACATTTTAACATTGTTTTTCTGGTCATGTTTGATTTTTTATTTTTTTTTAACACTAACATACCTATATTTCATTTGGTGATTCAAGGTTGTGGAGCTGGACTTTTTGTATCCAAGTGAAGGAATCCATCGAAGATGGGAAAATAATTACCGGATTACTTCTATGGCTGCTACTAATGATCAGGCAGCCTTCATACTTAGCATACCAAAACGCAAATTACTTGACGAGACTCAAGAGACTTTGCGGACATCGGCTTTCCCCAGCACCCATGTAAAGGTATATTTGCATTTATTGTCTTCTATTATATGTTGAGATTTATGTATTTTAAGCATTCTGGATGGTGTCTGGAAACCTAGTTTTTACAGCCAAGGGGATAAGAGTCCTCAGTCCTCACAGTCTACTGTAGTGTTCCACTTCTATTCTTCCCCTTTTCTGTTTTTCCTTCATAACACATAACTTT
>Ga0315914_1011776_pt1 | contig 10336 bp, 3 predicted proteins | sample MpolenodulesMG_FD_203920 | JGI IMG/M metagenome (GOLD analysis project Ga0315914, IMG submission 203920) | Medicago polymorpha root nodule microbial communities from Los Angeles, California, United States - elongated nodules | ecosystem: Host-associated > Plants > Roots > Nodule | place: USA... | reverse complement strand
GTTCAAGGTTGGGTCTGTTTATAGGACCCAGCTGGGAATGGGTTGGGCCCATTACATTTGTCCTTCACAATTCACACACATGTGCTTTGCGAATTGTTTTAGTCTGTGCGTCTTGCTCATGCACACTATTAATAGGTAACTATAGTGACACGCCATTTTTTTTTTAACAATCTCCAACATTTATAGATTTTCTTTTTTACTAATTAACGAATATATAAAAAATGAAAAATGTGAATTTTTACTATTCTTACTAAATTTTGTTACAAGAGAATTAGTGGTTCATATTAAGAGAAAATGTATGATATTTGTAGTGAATTATAGAATCACAAATCAATAGCGAATCACCTATGACCATTAGATTGCTATTGACTGCAAAACATGGGTAGTCTAAAAAAATCATATACATGTAAAGTGGTATATTTACACTAACCATACACACGTTCATTATATTTTCACGATGTTTATTATATATATATATATATATATATATATATATATATACACCGTATGAGAAATGGTAGCAACACATTTTTAATATAATTTTTGCAACAAACAACACACTTCTAATGCTAGTGTCATTTCTCTGTTTACACCTCATGTCATGTGGAGTCAATCCTTAGTAAAGGAAAGGGTTAGCTCTAAGTTAATTAGCATGTAGTTGTTTGGGGTGCTTGGAAGAATCAAAATGCTGCCATTTCTCTAATAATTAATGTCGAGAGTGAACAATTGGTGGATCATGTCCAATTCTCCTCTTAAAATGGTTTTTGGGTAATTCGTTTAGATCCTCCTATTATTGGTATGAGTGGGTAGTAGAACACTCTTCATGTTTGCTCAGATAAACTTTAAGTGATTCTTGATAATTTCATCTTTCGGTCTATGTTGGTTTATGCCTTATTGTGTATGTGTTGTGCTTGTATTTATTTTAGTACGGTTTGTATTTGTATATGTCTTTGTGTATCTATTCTAGCACTCCTAATTAATTCACAAACAAATTAATTGGGACGATAAAATTCAAGTGAAGCCCTAGAAGACCTTTCGCCACACAATAGATACCACATTACAATGCGAGAAAAGGTGGTTTGACGTTTCAACATAATTATTGCACAAAACACAATTTAATGAGAGATCCATGTTCAAAACATTACGAAATGCAAGGTTTACCTTTGTTGGAATACGACTAAGGAGAACGGTCCAAGAGAAAGCAACCATTTTTTAAGGCACATGATTCTTCTAAGGCTTTGTGTGCGAGTTTGGAGGGGAAGGGAAGGAACGACTTGGGAAAAATAGGAAGGAGTAGGTGGAAGAAATTGAAGACATTGGGAGCGAGGAAGGGCTTTGGGGTGCTTATTTTTCTTCAAAATATATAACCCTGAGGGAAGTAAAAAAAGGTATTGAAGGAGGTTTTTTTTTTTTTTTTTGGGTGGTGGTGTTGAGAGGGTTTATATGAATTCTTCAAATTTATATGTTGTTATAATATTTTTAAAATTAAAAATACATTAATCATAAGTATTAATTTATAACTCTGTAAAAACAATACTCTTTCAAAAAATGTGTAAGATTTCTCGCATTTCCTTCCCCTCCCCTCCAAACTTCCAAACAAAGCCTAAAGGTATTCAAAAAAAACCCTCTTCCAACCTATTGGACTCACCATCAAGAAGCAAACCCTCCTTTAACACCTTATAAGAAGATCTAGCCAAAAAAACGCCATCCTCATCCAAAATCCACCACCAAGCATCCACCCCTCACTCCCCTTCTAAACCCTTGAATAGTACACAACAACTCATTAAATAAATACTTTTCTCAATTGAAAGGTTATCTCCTCCAAACAAACGACCATCCCCTCACACCTTCTGTCAAGGCCCAAAGGTCCACCACCAGAGCCTCTTTTTTAGTAGAAAAAGAGAAAAGGCGAGGGATTGCATCACAAAGGGGGCATTTCCAACCCATTTGTCCCTCCAAAAACTCGTAAAATGACCATTACCAACCTTTCTCACCATCCCATTTTTGAACCAATTCCAACCCACATCCTCTTCTAAATTCATCAACTCCTTCTATCACTTTGAAGCGAACCTCGACCTTAAAACTTCCGCCAACCCCAACCTCCCACCATTCCCCGACACCATAAATTAGTGAAAGTATCCCTTGTGTCACTTTTTCTTTAATCTATATATATTTTGCCATTAAAATAACACATTTTCAACATAAATTAGCGACACCAATAGTATGTGCTTGGAAGTTCAGAGAATGTTTTATTAGCATAATTCTCGTATAATAATAATGTTTGATACATAGTAATAATGACTCTAGTGAGGAATGTAAGCCTTGTGTAATATATTTATTAACATAGTCAGTTCATGAATTGTACTATACTATATAGCAAGAAAAAGGTACAGAAAAAGAAACCCACACAACTCTAATACAATTTTAAACTATCATCGAGTGAGTACGTGAATCAGATCATAAGCAAAAACATAATACACGCACGCACATATTACCATATATTGAGAAACATTATATTTTTTCCATTGTCATGAAGTTTATGACAAAGGTTATGACACAATTATAACCTAATATATTTATAGTAACTGAAGAAGTAGTTTCTGTGCATGTTCACATGCTTTTATTTTATGACAACAGTACACGATTGTAAATCGATACAGTCTCTTTTGAAATGCAATATCTCGTTAAACAGCAGTCAACTTCATAGCCTCTGAACAAAAGCTTTGTTGTACTTCCATAGCTAGTTCCTCCAAACTTAGTTGACATCCCAGCTCTATCTGTAGCAACAAATTATGGAAGAAAAAAAATGGGGTTGATGAGAAGTATGTAAGAACCATGCAAAAGGAAAATATTGCATTCAATTTTTTTTTTAGAACCAAATAAAAGGAAAAAAGTTTAATCCACTATATTTGATCATAGCTATATACATCCAATATAGTTATAACTTTACTTTGTTTTTGTTGAAGACGCGTACCATCATCAATCTCGTGAAAATTAGTTAGCTAAACATGCATGGTAGTAGTATACTATTGATTATAGGAATGTAATATTATTTAGTACTTGTTCATTTATTATATGCATGACACGTAATCTCAGAAGAATGCATGTTGAAGCTTTACGTGTGGATTCACGGGGAAGGAAGGAAAATATGTTGAAGCTTTACTGCGGAGTTTCATGTTGGAATTTACATAAATGCTCCACAAAGCACCATTACTATTTCAATACATTAAATATGGAGGGAATTAAGAAGCGCATGAAATGCATTTTTTTCCTTCATTAATCAGCTAAAGATTGGATTACATTAGTAAAAGGTGTAGATAGAAGGGGGATAAGGTTGGAGGGAGGGGGATTAAATATGTATATTTTTGTGTATGATATGACCCTACCATTTCATAGCAAAAGTGACGTACGTCTTCGTATTTGATTCATCAAATTGGGTCCAAACCCTAATTGAACAAGCCTAAAAATTTCAATTGCTTAGAGAACAGTAAAGTCAAAATATTTGAGAATCTTATCTTTGTTACCTTAATAATTTGTTCATGTATTATTAATTATACCCAAGTTCAATAAAGTTGGCGTGATCATTTTAAAAAAAATAATTATGAATTCATCAAAAAATTATGAGAAGAATATAGTTGTGTAATTTACCTTGACCACAAATTGGTATAGAACGGTCTCTTCCATGCTACTGATGTTAAGATGAAGAACTTCAAATGAAAGACTTTCTAAAACAGTTATGATCCTTGAAACTTGACCTGGAATTCTTTGAGAAATCACTCTCAAAATCACGTTTGGACCCGAAATTTTCACTTCGACATCTGCAATTGAAGAGTTGCAGCTTGCTCCTAGTTCCTTGAAAGCATTATTAGTCCCAATTCCTCCGGAAGAGATATCAAATTGATGAAGTGTTGGTTGCAGTGTTTTTGGACTCGGACCTGGGCTAGGGCTTAAACTCTTCCTTCTCTTTTGGGATTCCAAAGCTTGAAGAACTTGGTGCAATTCATTGATGAATTCTATAACTCCCCCTATTATTGATGCTTGGTCTCCCTAAAATAAAAAAATAAATCAGAAGAAAAATAAATTGAGAACCAATCCATCACACACAAATTACAAAAAAAAAAAAAAAAAATCTCTCTAGTTTCCTTGTCATATATTTAGAATCAAAATTAGAATAGGATTTGATGTTTTTCTTCATCATATATTTAGAAACAAAATTAGAATAGGATTTGATGTTTTTCTTCACTAAATTTCTCTTGCTAATTTAAGAGTTTTCAATATTGAAATAAAAGAAAATATTACTAGAAAAGTTAAATTACCGAAGACAAAAAATGAATTTAGTCTTCGGTGTTAAATTCTCTAATATTTAGCAATGAAATTAAAGAATAGTTTCATGTTTTTCAGTTTTTGATTCAATAGTGAAAAAAAGATAGGGATATAGATAATATATATTTACCCTTTTAATATAGAAACAAGGGGTCAACGACCTTAAAACCTTGAGATGTTCATTCATCTGTCTTCTTCTGTTCCTTTCAACAGCTATGTGAGACATGATCGGTTTGGTTCTTTTTCTGGTTGAATATAGTTTTAAATTCTTTCTCCTTTTGGAAGCTACTAGTTTTATCTGCCACACAAATCAAAGTATGTTCTATTTATATGAGTTAGCCAAAGCAAGAGTCCTCACAAAATAGTTAACTTTGGTTGGTAATAAATGCTATAGGTTGCTTTCCCGTGAAGTATTCTTTAACATTGTTTGCATATAAACACACGATCCTTCACTCTTTCTCTCTATTTAATTTCTTGCTTATAAACATTACGCGTCTCACGCTTATGATATTGCGTCAATTACATGCCCTCGTGAGTTAAAAGAGGGATGGTTATTTTCTCATCTTTCCCATGCATTTTTTTATCTTTATTCATGCATGCCTTGCCGATATCTTCATCGCTCAACTTAGCAACTATACACGCACAATTATGCCCAAAAAATGGTGGGTATGCATGCCATAAAAGGGAAAATATGGATAGATTCCGTTTAATTTTCTACCCCATTTGACACCCTTCCATTGGCAAAACATGATTAAATATAAACTCTCTCTCTTATTCGGGGATGGATTCATAAATTTCAATAAGTGGGAATCAATGCATATATGCAAACGGTGATGACACTAATTTTCTTTAAAAAAAATGAATCAACTTTTAAAAAATTGCAGTAGAAAATATGAAAGTAATACTACTATTTTATTTAGAGTTTATCTATCATGTGCAAAATATGCTAATAATTAGATGGTTATATATTTAATGTAAAATGTTTAACATGATTGTTGGAACAAAATATGTTTAACATTGCCACCTTAAGTTTTGATGATAACAAAGTATTAAAAATTCAATTAAATATGTTAATATTTGTTCAAGTGTGCAGAACCATAGACTAAAATTTATAAGTCTTAATCAAGGTATTGGTTATGGAAGAACAAATTGAGAGCAAAAGATTTTTCAAAGGAAGCTATGTTGCCAGTCAGAGACTGAAGACCATCAAAAGCTGACAGTCCGAGTCTGAATCCACCAGAGTCGGAAGACCTTCAGAGTCTGAACCTGAAGTCAGTTATATTGGTTATTTGAAGACACAAGTTTGCAGAAGGAATAGAAGTCTGGAGCAACGACTATTTCAAAGGAATTAGAAGACATTAGATGCTTCTCCATTGAAGAATGGTCAGAGAAAGGACAATAGTACAATTGTATAATCACTGCTCCACTACTCCACTATTGTTTGGACATAGTACTGCTACAATTGTGTCTCTGCTGGTTAATTCTCCATACAAGGAATGAATTTTAAATTATTCCTTCCTAGGACATTAATCAAATCAAGCAACATATCATTGGTGATTGATCAAACTTCTACAATGAATCTTTGATGTGCTGGCAACTCTACAACGTCTCTTTCATACCTCTATATAAAGGAATGAAGACTTGAAGATTTGTAGAGACTCAACAACAATTTAATTGTGTCAAAACTCTGCTGAAATTGTTGTGCATCAAACACTTAGAATTTCTTATTTACTTTCATATCTTAGAAATTCTAGAGTCTGAAGAGTATGATTTGATTTTTATTGTGAACACCATTGATTGTATATCAAGTGTTCAAACCAAACTTATTTATGTGTAATTTGTTTGTTTAGAAGTCTCTTGCTTTTGTGCTTAAGCATAGGAAATCTCTTGCTTGTGTGCTTGAGTATTTGAAGTCTCTTACTTTTGTGCTTGAGCATTTGTAATCAGATTGGATTATAGTGAAATCTCCTTGGAAGTGCAAGGGGGACTTGACTACTTCCATGGAAGGAACCAAGATAATTGCTTTGTGTCTTTCTCTTCTCTCTCTCTCTCTCTCTCTCTATATATATATATATATATATATATATATATATATATATATATCTTTACTTTATCCGCTGCATTAGACTCTGAACATTGCTTCAAAATTTGAACTCTATCAGACTTTGGACTTAGTTTAAAAAGAATAAAAAGCTAACACAATTCAACACCCCCTTCTTGTGTTTTTCTCACCTTAAATTTAAAGTGGGGTCAAGATATGAAATCATACTATTATTGATTGAAATAAAATGAAAAAAAATGGGGTTAACTAATTAACCCCAATAGACATAAGGTGCATCCGTGCATGCTCTTGTTATTAGTCTTACATCATGTGTTATATGCGGGGATAGGTAGGATTGGGTTGAGTGTAGGGACGACCCAAGCCCAAAGAAATTTAGGCCCCAAATCTTTAAGCCTAAAAAATAGGCTTATAGTTTTAGTAATAGATACATTCATTCCTTGTTATACTCAGAAAGCAATACATGGCGAATTGGCAGAAGGTCACATTTTTATAGCAATAGTTCACATGATCGACACTTTTGTTTCACATCTTCACGAATTTAATTGTTTATCTTGAGCGCTGCACACTTAAGTCATTAGGAAGTTTAATTTTTGACAAAAAATGCTTCATTTTTCATTGACAATATTCATTATACTTTCTTCGTAAGTCAGGATTTATTATACTTTTTTAATTGTAATTTATCATCATCATTATTGCCTCAAGAAATAAAATTAAATAACTTGACCAAAATACCTAAATAAATAAAATCAAATAAATGATTCATTATAATTATTGATAAGTGGTTAAATTATATCTAACTATTTTTTTCACAAAATTATTTATAGATAAATGCTATGACTAATAATTTCAATAAATCTTTATTATTATTTTTAAAAGACCTCATATAAATTTTCTCATTAGGCCACAACATACGTTGGGCCGGCCCTGATTGGGTGTATATTGGATGAAGAGGTGTCTAAATATAAGTATTTCCATAAAAATTAGGGATGTGCAGTGTGTATCTATCTGCTATGCATTGTGTTTTTAACTTGATTTACGTCTAGTTGGTTTCTAATATACAACTTTTGTTAACTATTGTTGTATTATTCGTTTTGGGTTGAATTGTGGTTGCTGGGTCAGGTTTATGCCCCCCCAACTCTTTTGTACTTTCTTTTTTGTTTATTATATTTCCTTTTGCATAAAAAAAATTCAATGTATATATCATAGTTTTATCTTTTCTTTATAGTTGTTAAGATTATATATTAAATGTTATTTGTAGAAAAAGAATATCAATTTTATAGTATAAAAATATATATAATTCTAGAATGTAAATAAATATTATGTTCTGGACCGGTCGAAAGACCTAAGACCCACTTACTTAGGCCCGATACAATCCAAGCCTAAATACCGCATTTGACAACTTTACTTGCAACACACCCTTTCCTCGCGAGGGGGGTGTATAGAGCAAATGAGACCAATTCAAACGAAATGCAACGTCTCTTTGCACGTTCCCGTGAATCTTTCCCGACGGTTACACTTTCCACGATTTCGTAACCGCTGGGTACACGTGTGCCATTACAACGACTCTGCAGCCACCTGCCTCTATATATAGGGGACTCCTAGCAGTCCCCAAGGTAGAATCTATTCTCTCTTTAAACCCTCATTCTATGATCTCTACTGACTTGAGCGTCGGAGTGTTTGCAGGTACACACCCCCCGCATTCTAAGAAGCATTCTTGATGCATTCTACCACCACTCAAACTACCACATTCAAAGCGCCGACAATCACCTTCTGATCAGGTACGATCATATTCATTACATATTTTGACTATGTGTATTATTACTTAACATGTATAATCATCAATAGAAAAAAATATTGTCCTTCAAAAAAAGAAATTCTAATATAAGACTCATTTAAAAATTTGTGGATATTAAAAAAAGTTGTTGCATCAATAACTATGTCAAATATATATGTGTTATTTGAATAACTATTTGTGTGACAATTTTTAGAACATCCATAAATTTAAAAAAAAAAAAAAAGTTATTGACACGAAAACTAAAACAATAGAGAGAGAAAGTAAAAACCTAATGTGAGTATGAAAGAGAAAATTATCAAAAAATGGTTATACAAATATTATTTCTCGTGTGTGTGTGTGTGTGTGTGTGTGTGTGTATATATATATAAGTTAAATATGTTTTTCGTTCTTATAAATATATCGAATTTTGATTTTAGTCCTTAAAAAAATTAAACTGATTGTTTTCATCCTCACAAAAATTTATTTTGTTTTTGGTCCTTAATGACCACTTTATGTTCATGTAAATGTCAAGATGTCAAGATTATAACACTTTTATGTTCAAATTGTATCCATATTCTGTTCATTTATTATGTTTAACCTTCATATATTCATATTTTGTTCAAAAACATGTCAAAATTATATCCATTAGGTATAAAAAATAAAATAAAAATCCTGTGAGGATGAAAACATCTCATTTTTTTTTTAAGGGACTAAAATTAAATTTTGGTATATTTATAGTGATGAAAAGAAGAGCTCAAATTTTATTAATGTAATGTTATACTAATGTTACATCGCTCAATATCGTTTTACTTGATTCATGTTTTTTAAATTTGACCGTTAGATTATAAGTACATATTGTAATACCCCAATTTTGCCCTAGCCAAAACTTTCATTCTTTCTCCTTGTTTTCTAAATTGTTTTACAAACTAAGTCACCCTTTGACCAAAAGTCAATTCTGCAAAAAAAGTCAACAAACATATTTTTTTTACACCAAATGCATTTCCATGAGTATTTTTAGCTTTAGTTACTTGTTTTACAAGTTAACTTCAAAATTTTCATTTTTATGCATATTTTTATTTATTCTTTTTCACATTTTATTTTGTTACTTCGTTATCAAGAAAACTCAATTCTATCAAACCCAAAACTCCAACTTTGATTCATTTCATTTCTATATCATTTCCAATCACAAAAATCATAACTTTGCACCAATTACATCTTCAATAGTACAAAATTCAAATTAAATCCAAAAATCCAAAAAAAACTAACTAACTTTGACAAATTCATCGAAAATACACATTTCACTCTCATTTGATTCCTTCACCACAACTTTAGTCTCTAGAACCATCCACATATATAAAAGCTCATCATTCATATACACGTCACCAAAAATCAACAAAATAAAAGTGTCAAAAAACTTATTTTTGCAAAAATTCCAATTTACCCTTGCTAAACCACTCTTAACCTAATTTTCCACTCTTGGAGACCAAGTTACTCCCTCTATAAATATCCAATAAGCTCATTGGATGGTGGTGGCCGAAATTATGAGTTAGAAAAAAAAACACCATTTTCTTCAAAAAATGAAAAATCTTCAAACCACCATAAAACTTCATTCTTCTTTAACCCAAAGCTTCTAAACACTCTTAACATACCAAAAACACTCAAAAACTCAAGAAAAACCACATAGAATCGTGAATTCAAAATCTCAAAATTGCAAAGAAGAAGGTAGATTTGGTTAGACCGATTCGGGGCTCAAACAAGGTTGGTGTTGGTATATTTATACTCCTGGAAGTGTTATGAAGCTTTTCCATTAATTAGTTTTGTTGAATTCATTTTGTTTTGTGTTTTTTTTATTTCGAAGTTGTGGTTCATTTTTCTCTTTGCACAAATTTCCTCTGTGAAATCTAAGAATAGATTCATGATCAATGCAAAAAGCTAAGCAAAATGGTATATTCATTTGTCTGTTTTGGTGTCCATTTGAGTTTTTGAAATTTGAATGAAAGATGGTGTTTCTTGTTCTTCACGTGCGTTGCGTTTTTGCTTGTGGGGAATTCCCTTGACTTGTGGCCCCTACCATTTCTGTCTTTTGTGCTGTTTTGTTTTATATGAAGGGGAATGAGCTTGGGCCTGGATCAAATGTTGTTGGTGTTATTTTACTCACCCTTTTCAGATCTGAAACC
>Ga0315914_1011773_pt1 | contig 10338 bp, 8 predicted proteins | sample MpolenodulesMG_FD_203920 | JGI IMG/M metagenome (GOLD analysis project Ga0315914, IMG submission 203920) | Medicago polymorpha root nodule microbial communities from Los Angeles, California, United States - elongated nodules | ecosystem: Host-associated > Plants > Roots > Nodule | place: USA... | reverse complement strand
CTTTAATCACAGCCGAACATATAAGCTTCAAAAACGTGAGAATCGCCGGAGATGATGATGATTTTGGAGGGGTGAAAATGGAGGAAGTTTTAGCGGGAAGGAGAAGAGTCAAGGACCAATTTGATGTTTCAGAAATGTGAAGAAGGAAGTACGGTTATGCAGGGGAAAAATGGGAAAAGCAGAAGAAGAAAAAATAAACATTCCAATTCAATCAAATTAGTCCCTGCACACGTGGCTTCGTTCTTGCCACGCGTACAAGACAACACAGCATGGAGGGCGACAGCTCAGCATGACTAACGGAGCAATTGGACGGAGGGGACCTTTTTGATGGACGTCTGACAAATTCAGGGACTAAGTTGATATTACGCATAATTGAGGGACTAAGTTGGCCGACGCGTGAAAATTCAGGGACTAATTTGATGGTTCACTCTGTGATGATAAGTGTCAAAGCATAGCAATTGTTTTCTAACAAAAATTAAAGGGCCACAACTTTTGTATGATTTTTTTAACGTGAGTTAAGTTGCGCTGCGTGAGTTAAGTTGCGCAAATTTAACACAGGGATATTTTGATCATTTCACTTGGAATGAACAAAAACTTTTTGGGTAAAGAGCATAATTCAAAAATAAGCACTCTATAATAAAAAATAAAACAAAACTTAAAAACATAAAGGCTTAATATCAGTTTTGGGGTAACCAAAAAACAAAATCAGTTTTGGCCCCTAAGTATTAGATACTAAACAGCTTATTGAGAAACAATTGTGATGTGATGCTAAAGAGGGATGAAGAGGTGGAAAAAGCGCTTCATATGGATGGGAAAATTTCTGGAAGCTCCGATGAATTCTTGAAGCAAGTTTCCTCCCGTGCTTATGATATGCGTAGGAATCTTCATCGGTCCTTTGATTCTAGCAGCTATGATGGTATCTATTCTATTTCTTATTATGATAGATATATAGATAGATTTATCCAACTTTTGAATTTTATGTTTCTTTTCATAAGTTGATCTTTATGATTTAAATTAAAGATAAAAAGTTAAGTCAATTGCTTATGTTAAAAGGAATGTTCGGATTGACTTATTTGAGCTTACCTTGTTGCATAAACACTTGTGAAACTGTTTGTGTGAATTTATAGAAACAACTTATGACACGTCCATCAATAGAATTCAGCTTATTTACATAAGTTTTCTAGGATAGCTTATGAAAAACAACTTATAGCTCATATGAAAACAATTTTGATAAGAGTGTAAAGAGGAATGTAGCGGTGATTGGATCCAGGTGCTAATGCCACCGGCACCGGTAACAGTAGTAGCGTGGAGCATATGAGCTTCATGTTGAACTTAAGTGAAAGTTGGGAATAGACGGTTAGAAATTATAGAGAATTATTTATTTTAATATCATTTTTCTTGTGTCTCCCCTAAATTTTCCCAAGTATATGAGTTATGTCGAAAAGATAAGTTAACAGAGTATTAACCGATGAAAAATTTAAAATTATAAGGTTTATCATTTTACACCACCGTTGTCAAATAGCAAATATAGGTGCTATTACTCTCAGCTTAGCAAAATTTGAACAAATCGTTATTGTTCTGGAATACGCTATTAAGTATGAAGTGTTGTCAAATAATGGCTATAGCAGCCTATAGCTTTGCAGTGTAGCAGAATTTGAACAAAATATGATTTTGTAGCGTAGCGAAATTCGAACAAACTGCTATTTACTGCAATCCACGATTGACTACACTGTTTTAAACTATATGGACTTACAAACTTTATAAAACTATAGGGATCGCCATATTAATTGCTCCTGGAAAGAAAACCCTTTCAGTTCATTCTGCCTGATCTCCTTCATCGCTTCACTCACGTGAACACTTGTCTCTCCTCCATTGAAGGTGCTTCTTGTCTTTAATCTTTTGGTGTCAATAATCTCTCAATTTAGCTCCTATCGCTTCTAATATCAATTTTTTGTTTACTACAAAAGTTCAAGTTCCTCCTTTTTTTTCTTGAAATTTCATGAAGCTTTATTGTGATTGTGTTAAGGTTAAGGGAGCATAAACAAGATGATCTGCACAGCAATTGACACATTTTACCTCACGGATGAGCAACTGACAAATTCACCCTCCAGAAAAGATGGTATAGATGAAGCCACTGAAACCACCCTTAGAATATATGGCTGTGATCTCATCCAAGAAAGTGGAATTCTGCGTAGATTGTATTCTTTTTCTTATTAGTATTGTTTTCATTTTCAATTTAATCATCTGCAATTTATTCATTTTAGTTTGTTACCTTAACTGTATGGCAGACTACAAGCGGTCATGGCCACTGGTCAGGTTCTATTTCATCGATTCTATTGCAAGAAGTCATCTGCGCGGTTCAATGTCAAGGTCTTGTGATATATTTATTATTTGCTCCTTTTCCTCTCGTGCATGGCAAATCAAAATACTCATTGAATCTCTTTCTGCAGAAAGTTGCTGCAAGCTGTGTGTGGCTGGCTTCAAAACTGGAGGAAAACACAAGAAAAGCCAGACAAGTACTCATTATTTTTCACAGGATGGAATGCAGGAGGGAGAACTTGCCCATCGATCATTTAGACTTGTATTCCAAGGTTTGAAGCTCCTGTTTTGCCCCTTTAATTTTTCTAGCACACATACTGATAGAATCATGGATTTAGGCTCGATCTATGAGAGTATGAAGCAGATGGCATGCCCATCATATGAAAGGTGTGTATGAACATAAGAAAAAGAAAAAAGCAGAAGGGAGAGAATTAGAAATCTGCTGACCCGGCAGTTAGTCTCGATGTTCCAATGAACTAATTAGGGGTAGTGGGATTGGCATTATTCAACCATTTTCTGTTGGGACCTTTGCAATTAGGCAGAGATAGTGTGTTTCCCCTTCTTTGAGGAGCTTGTATGAGAGTTCAGTCTCTTTTGGATAATCAATATTATCGTTTTCTGAATTTTTCCCATTAGTCATTTTGTTGTTCTGTGAGTTGGATAGAAATATGGTATATGATAAAACATTATAGCATCGTTTGATCCATGTAGCCGGCCCTACTTAGTGGGATAAGGCTTGGTTGTTGTTGTTATCATTTTGCTGCTCTATCACATACATGCAATGTGTATTATTTCTATAAATTTGTCATTTGTATGATTTTGTTTTCTTTTTTACTGAACAGAAATACGTTGATTTAAAAACGGAGCTGAGTGGAACTGAGAGACATATTTTGAAAGAAATGGGATTCATTTGTCATGTTGAACATCCTCACAAGTTTATTTCGAATTACCTTGCTACCCTTGAAACACCTCCAGAGTTGAGGCAAGAAGCTTGGAATCTGGCTAACGATAGGTACATACATAATTGTAGATATTATTATTATTATCATTATTGTGTATATTCGTGTGTTCCAGTTGACACTTTACGTACCCAGAGTCCCTAGAGATCCCTGAATTAGATTGTATCTTTTGTTTTGTTAGATTTTTAAGGTTTGCTTCTATAGAAGTTTTAGTCTCCTGTTTGGACAGTTATCAACTGTTTGGATAGTTATCAAGGTCATTTATATTTGGAAGTCGGATGCAACATACAATGTCAAGTTATAGACTGATCCCCTTAGCACATTTAATGAAGTAAAAAAAATATTGACAAGTCTTTCCATGACATTTTTGTTCACAACCTGATAATGTAATATTGTCCTTTGTGGGCAGTGTTAAACTTTAAGTGAAAATCCTAAGAATCTTAGGCTAAAATACAAAACAAATGAATTGATGTTTTGAAGAATATTGCACAGGCTAGGCAGCAAATATGATTGTATTATGGTACTAAGCTTTTACATTTTTGTGATATTGTTGATCTTGTGTTTGTTATCAAATGAGTGGATATTTTGAAGAATACTTTACCTGCATAACAGCTCTAAAGCACCGGTACTCTAAAATGCAAAATGTACCCGTACCGGGTACTCCGCTGGTACGCGTACTGTACGCACCCATGATGCACCCTATTTATTTTTTTTATGGTTGGTACAGTTACGGTGCGGCTCTGGTACTTAAGGGGGTACGGATATGCGTTTTTTTGGGAAATGAGGCACAGTTTGTTTTTTTTTTTATAAAACTCAACATTTCTAGAGCCAGACAACAATAATTATTATACTGTGGGACTGCTGCTGCCTGCTCAGTGCTCACCTTTTCCTGTCAGCCTTGTCAAACTTTTTGTTCTCACTTGATTATAATATAGTATACATGCATAGATGGGGAAGGAAATAGTGGTATTGACACTGTTAGAGTGTGATTTTTCCTATTCATGCATAGATATCAAGTTTTATCCAGTACCCATGTTTTTCAATTTGGATGTTTTAGCATTGTAATTTTTTTTGGTTGAATTTTTGTAGTCATTTGAGCAATATAATTTCCTCATGCTATGTTATTTTAAATTACAAAAAATATTATCTTGATGTACCCGTACCTTAGTTTTTTAAGAAATGCCGTATCCTGTACCCGTACCGGGTACCGTACCCGTACCTATGCAACGTAGCATAACGGTATATTTATGCTGATTTGATATCGTAGTTATTATGTAATTTATGTTGTGATTCTATGTTGATTATTTCAGAGCCTATATAATAGTCTCCGTGTGTTGTGTAAACGTGTGTTTCACCATCTCTCATTCAACAACTTGTTACGATGTTGGACCTGTTTTACTTGTTGCTATAAGCAAACACTCGATGCTTCATATAATCTTGTGTGACAAACATCTGATCATATCACAGCGTAGTGGAGTACACAATTTATCTACTCATTTAATTGCCGACCAAAAGTTGTGCTTGTATTTTTTATTACAACTTATATTCAATGTTTTTACTAGAACACCGCGCTTACTGTTTCTTAGTTATATGCCTACCTAACTATATTCTTTATGCAGTTTGCGCACTACATTGTGTGTTAGATTTAAGAGCGAGGTTGTGGCTTGTGGCGTTGTATATGCTGCAGCCCGTAGATTTCAAGTACCCCTTCCTGAGAACCCACCACGGTGGAAGGCATTTGATGCAGAAAAGTCTGGGATTGATGAAGTCTGCAGGGTTTTGGCTCACCTTTATAACCTTCCCAAGGCACAATATTTACCAATTTACAAGGAGTGGGACTCATTTACATTCTCCAACAGATCATTGGAATCAAAGTCTCGGTCAACTGCAAAGGTAATGGTCAGTCTTGCTTTTGTAAACCTGTATTATTGACAATTAAGATATGGTTTTGATCAAACAAATTTGAAATCATTGCCACTCTGTAGGATGCTCCACAAAGTAGCTCCCCGATGAACACTGTAACGTCAGCGCTAAAGGGAGCTCATGGAGAAGCTAATATTGACTTGACTGGTAGCAAGGGTGCTTTGGTAAAGCAAGCTAGCGATAAGCTGAACGATGCTAGGAAATCTGATGATGATTTCAAAGGCATGGCTGCTGAGAGAGATGTAAAAGATGAACCCACACTGAAGTCTAAACCAGACCGTAAAATGGATGCCAGTGGGGAGTTACACAGGGACCGGGACAGAGAGAGGGACAGATTAAAATCAAGGGACCGTGATCGGGGAAGGGATTCTGATAAAGAACGTGAGCGCGATGAAGCTGAGAGGGTCAGACTCAAGGATCGTGGTCATCGTTCTAGGGAGAGAGCAAAGGACTCAGGTACTTTTATAGATTTTATCTGTGATTATTGTTTGTTTGTTATTTAGGTTAAGATTTTGTTTTTGTATAGGATGCAGGACATTCAGATAAGTTAAAGCCACATTCATCGCATGGTATGAATCTCTGTCTTCCTGAGTTTGCAGTTTTTTCCTTTCCCCTTTTAGTATGTCATCTCCTTAACACATTTTTATATTTCAGACCGTGACTGTGATTACTACAGTCCGTCTTACTCGTCAAGAGAGAAAGATCGGCATAGACATCATTGACGTAACTTAGAAGAGCTAAGATATGCCCACATCGTTTCCATGGTGCTTGTCAGAGTTAGTTATTTATATCTTTTCTGATGTGCCTTAATTGTTACCTCTATAGGTCAATGTATGAAAAAGTTTTTATGTATTTCTATATCCCTGTTCCCCAAATGTGAAATATTTATCCTTTTGTATTAATAGTAGTTTATGTATTTTTCCTATTATTTTATGTTAAATGTTCATTTTTGTGTTGTATATTTTATATAATCAGTATTAACTAATATGAAGATGCTAAATTATATAAGAAAATTCTTATGTGCTCCTGTGGAAAAATGAATAAGTTATTTAGGTGAGAGGATATAATGTGTAGGACTTTGTTGCACACAAATATAATGCAGTATAATATATCATTATGACAAAAATATATAATTTATGAGAATAATGCTTTCTATCACTTAAAATCGTTGAATTGAAAACAACAATCGGTCTTTGTTATGACGAGAATGCCTGTGTTTGTTTTTTCGCTTTTCGAATGAAGACTACAATCGGTCTTTGTTATGACCTAGTGACAGAGCCACCCCGAACATTATCTTATGGTTGTTTAATTTGACAAATCTGAGTCATGCCGATTGCATATGAAAGAGCTTAGTTCCTGGCAACAGCATCAGAATGTGCAAAATGGAATCCAAGGGTCACCCCGAATGAACCAAGAGTAGAAACTGATTTTAAATTTTGATGATGTTTAATATCAACCATAAATTGTTAATAGTAAGATATATTACTTTTTCTATTTGGTGGTATCAAATCAATATTTCAATAGTCTGCTTTAGAAGAAATAAAAAAGAAAAAACTCATTAGAACTAGGTTTATAAGAAGCATAATAAATAACAACATGAAAGAATCTCCACTCCACAGACCATTCAATGTGTTCGTGACATGAAGTAGTAGCATACAGTAGTTCATAATTTACACATACATATGAATATATGATTTGGCCAAAATAGACACACAAAAAACCAAGCACACACGCCGATGATGATGGATTAATTAATCCCTTGCCTTGAAAGGAATTGCTCGGATCACTATCTGGTGATATAATGCAGCAAAGTGCAGCACCAATGAAAGGTCCAACCCAGAAAACCCACTGTTTAATTTACCACAAAGTTCAAACATTAGTAAGTCACTTAAGCAGAACAAAAAAGAAATTGAAGGATTAGAAATTTCATATCTTTCTGCACAAACTGAATCTGACCCATTAGAAATTTCACATTTGTCACTTTGTTTTCCTAGAAAATTAGATGCTAAGCATTGCTTTGTTTTTCGAGAAAATTATAGAAGCCATGCGATGATATTCAGTATTACCTACCCACGGCCTTTATTAGTTACAAACGACTTTTCTCGTGGGTAATGATAGAATTTGTAGGATTCTGAGTTTCATCAGAAAATTATAAGTTTTGGAAAAAGATAAATATTCATGGGATTTAATGTCACGTTCACCACTTGCGAAAGCTAACTAACTACTCAACTTTCATTTAACCGAAATATGTAAAAGGATGGACGTGTATAACATCGTGAAACATAGAAGATCAAAACGAATAAAAACATGTATAAAATAAAGTGAAAGAAAAAATAATATTTGATAAAAGATAAAAAAAACAAAAATTTATTTTATTAGCCAAGAAAAGATCAAATTTAGTTTCTCATAATTTTCTCGCAATTCAATTTTATTTCTTACAAAAAATAATACCCATAGTGTTTACCATTTTTATACTCATAACAAATAAATCTTTGATTCATTATAACGTATAGACTAGTTTGTCTCCAATTTAAAAATGTCAAACTAGTTTGATATTATTTTTTAACGGAATTAAATTGGACCGCGGGAAAAATGTCATAGATTAAATTGGATTTTCACTCTAAGAAATAATAACATAGCTAAACTTCGGACAATGAATAATTGAATGTAATCACATGTTTAAATGTGTCACATAAACACCGGCCAAGTCTTTAATCTGAAATGTTGGTTTGGTATGTAGATTCATCATAAAATATTATAAATAGTATATGATATTTTGTAAATTTAAGAGATTAATATGATGATTTGTCAAAAAAAAAAAAGAGAGATTAATATGATGTGAGGGACTAAATTAGGGACTCCACAATTTCATATTAGATGCAAATTTAGTCTTAGATGCAAATTACTTTTAATAGAAAGCTATATACACTTTACTTTTCAAAAAACTATTTTTGGATAATTTTCCTTTAGGCAGTGAAGTGGTTAAATCACACTTTTGTTTAGCAACTTCAAGTTTATATTTTTCAGTTTCAATTTTTTTGAAAAAATCTTCAGGTATATGCATTCTAATTCTAATTTTATATACATGTCAAAATTTATGCATGGTTTTTAAAAGAATGAAACAATGAATGAATGAAACATATATAGTTGATCACTAACATATCTGAGATACTTCTCCTATAAAGAAAAAGAAACTGAAACTCATAAATTTGATGTGGTAAAATCATGCAGAAAATTGAAAAAGAAGTTGAAAGAGAAGAGGTGAGCACCAGAAAAACGACATGTGAAGCAAACTTGAACCTAGAAAAACGATACAACAAACTGGGATTGATAGAGTTATTTTAGAACATAACTAAGTAGAATGCCTAGTAATTATACATGGAATGCAATAGAAGCATCTTACCTCAAACTAATCGAATTAGATTACCTCAATTGTTTCTACTTTTGAGCTATTAAAATATATTTCCTATTATATCAAGGAGAGAAAAAATTGTGAACACTGCATAAATGTGTCCTAATGTGTTGCATTGAGCATGGTTTTAAACATCTTGTGAACACTGATTGAATGGTGTGTGCGAGAGCACATGTACCACCTGTAGTTCCAATATGTTATCTATTATTAGTATTATTATTTTTTTTTACCAAAGCATTAAATGCAAATTTTTAGTAAATTTAGTCTTAGCACAAAAAATTGGCAGAAAGAGAATACAAAAACTCTTAAAAACAAAATTGCAACGAAGGTAACATGTTAATTAATTCTCTAAACACACATTTAACTAATTAACAAACACGACTAAAACACGATTGATTCAAAAATTAGGGTAAAAATTAATCCCAAAAATCGAAATCCAAGTGATAAAGAAAATTCACCAAAACCTAATCCCAAAAATAGAAATAGAAATCAAGTTCCAAATATGATTCTTGAATGCCTATCCAAAATTTGAAATCTAAATCATACAGATACAAGTAAAACAACTACTATTAAAACACGATTGATTCAACAAATTAGGGTAAAAATTAATCCCAAAAATCGAAATCCAAGTGATAAAAAAAACGCTATTAATGGTTGGATTTACGAAATTAGAGTAAACGATAGGAGTGGAAGAACTTACGATCACTGCGAGGCCTTGAGATTGGAACGAGTCGGCGAGATTGGAAAATATGTTGAAACAAGAGCGCGCGAATGGGTTTAGGAATAATGGAAATACACGAGCAACATTTTTTAAATGGACAAAAAAAACTCAAGGTAAAAGTTGTTTTGGTCTGATTCTTAACTAAAAATACATTTTTTTTAGAGATAACAAACTTTGAGAAAATTATGGATTTAAGGAAATCATGATGAATTTAGCTAAGAACCATTCGAAAAGCATCTAAGAAATTGTACCTAAATTTTTTCCTTTTTAAATTTAGAATATGATATAGTTAAAATACGTTAATATTTTTTTTTAACGTATACTTTTAAGATACGTGGTGTGGTACCGTACATATGGTTGCGATACTTGCCAAAATTATTATGATAAAACTTATATGCCCGTAAAATACTTGAAAATAGTAAGTATTAATTACTCTTTATTCAAAAAGTAAAAACATTCATTACTCTTCATTATTATATTATTATTATGCAAGTCACAATTTTTTAAAAATAATACATGCGATCAAAATAAATAATAATATAAATTTTTCGTATAAATCATGTTATATTTTCATTAATTTGTTAGGATATCAACATAAGCAATGTTAAAAAAACCAACACAAATTTTGTGTAATGTTGATTAATTGAATATCATCTCTCTTTCTCTCTCGTTATCTTCATCCACAAAAAATATAATTTTAAGTGATTCATTTAAAAAACAATTTTACTAATACATATCTAAAATTGAATCATATACATCTCAACCGAAATTTTTCAACATTGTCTCACTTTTATACCCTTCATCTTTTATAAAATAATATATATCTAATAATTTATTATGTTATTTTTTACGGGACCCATTCTTGATCGCATTAAGTTGAAGTTGTCTAGTTGAAAAAGTAAACATCTTTCTTTCTCTCGGTGGTCATCTAATCCTTCTGAAATATGCCATGTCCTCTCTTTCGGCTCCTTAAGGCTCGATACATGGAAGAGGGTGGGCACAGT
>Ga0315914_1011772_pt1 | contig 10338 bp, 3 predicted proteins | sample MpolenodulesMG_FD_203920 | JGI IMG/M metagenome (GOLD analysis project Ga0315914, IMG submission 203920) | Medicago polymorpha root nodule microbial communities from Los Angeles, California, United States - elongated nodules | ecosystem: Host-associated > Plants > Roots > Nodule | place: USA... | reverse complement strand
TCCATGTTTTATGTTTTATGCAAGACTCCTACCAAATCATCTCATACCAATGGGGGAGGCAAATCATCTCATAGCATTGAAAAAACCAATCATGTGATATTAATGGGGAAATTAATTATCTCATACTGATGACAAAAAGTAGTCATCCCATATCAACGGAAAACTCAATCCTTCCATATCAATGAGGAAAATCAATCAGCCCATGCAAATAAAAATGTCAATCAAATCATATACCAACGAGGAAAAATAGTCATTCCATATCAATAAGAAAAATCAACTATGTCATACAAGTAGTCTCCTTAAAGGTTAGATATGAATGATTGTTTGCCTCAACCACTACATGTCCCTCTTAGGGCCAAGTTCAAGCCATCATATAACTCTATCAGCTAAAGGCTTGAGGGACAACCGTTTTGAACTAGGCTAACACCCACTTTTTCTACGAACCTCATAATCTCAAGTCATTAGCTCACACACGAACCATCACATGGACTTGCCCTAGATGCATTGAATCAAGGCATCTCAGAGCGACATGAACTGTCCAATCTAGATCATATGTCAACTTGCTCTAATATGTTCACATGTGTCCTCTTAAACAATTGTCCAAATTTTTCCTCACAACCCTAGTTCACCACTGTAAAGGTTAACTCGTAGCTTCCATCTCGGTACGCACTTTTTTATCCTAAAAAGGTCACATATTCAGCGGACGCATACTTATTATTTAGTCGAGTTTTTGTAGATAAACCATCCGACCACACCCAGGGTTGCAGATCTCTAGTCAGGTTGGATTAGAATGAATTGATATTGTAAAGTTATTTTTAGGTGAAAGTAACTTGGTTTATGTTTAGACTCTTTCATGTAAAAGTGAGTTGAACAACATTTAAGTGTAAAATTACGTTTGAAGTTAGAAGCTCAAATTCATAACTTTAAGTTAAAATCAATTCTACACCTTTAAAATTAATTTTTTCCCCATCCGAAATTAAAATCAAACATACACTTTGCAACATGGTCAAACCACATATTACTATGGCAACATGAGCTCACGTGTTTAGAAGCCTAACCAACATTTGCAAAGAATAAATTGATCAAGGGAAATATCAACTCATATAACCTTTACCCAAAAATATGAAATAAAACATTTGTTATCACTCAGCAAATCAATGAATTGAGTATCCATACAATACGATCTTGCAAAACAAAAATCTTTTTTAATTTCTCACTCACATGCATAGTACAAATCTATGAGGGGATGTTGTTTGTTGAAATCAAACTTACTTAAAATTTTGTCTTATTTTTTGCAAAATTTTGCAAACTTCCAATTGCTCAAGAAATTAGTGATAATACTTTTTTGTTTTATCTAACTTGCCATCATTTTGATTTCCCCAAAAAATCTAAACATATAAAAAAGGTCCATTTAGTCCATTAATTTGACTCTTTGCTAACATTTACTTTGTTTTGCAATCATAATAAAAATAGCTTCTTCTTTTTTTATCATTTTTACGTCATATTGAAAGTTAACAACAACGAAATATATAGAGATTTGAAAACTAAAAAAGATGAACTTTTGTAACATCGTCAATGGCGGAGCCTTTCATGGGTTGGTCAGGGCCCACGGAAAAAGATTAAAATTTGAACAACCATAAGAGCGAGATTTTGAATAATTTTGAGGCAGTTTTAGTTTTCGGCAAATCCAAATTCCAGAAAAGTGGTGTAGCGGTCCACCAGTAAAATTTTAAGCTTAATAAATCATAGATCCATTTTGCAAGGTTTTAAACAATTTTACGATGGCATGATCTGGTATGGTTTGGCCATTTTAAACGTTTCTTTTGACAATAGTTACAATCTAGTATGGTTTTGTGCCTAAAACAACCATAATATGCGTTAATATAATAATCTTTGAATCTTCTCCATTTTCATTACAAATCAAATCTTCATTCCTTCTCTTTTCTTTCTTATTTATCCTTTAGGAGTGAGTTATGATACTATGGTCTTTGTTGACTATTCATACCATCTTTAAAAAACTGTTTTAACATTTTTGTTGGGATAATACGATGATCAGCAAATACCTTCGTATTAAATATAACGCCTTTTCTAAATTTTGACAATTTTTAAATTATATAATCCAAAAATATGCAAACAAAAAGTTGGGATTATATCATTCAAATGAGGTTAAGATAAGAATTTCATAAAACGTGCGAGAAGCCAATAGAATTAGAAAAGAGATTCTCTTTTAATGTTTAAGCATGTTCTATTTCTTTGAAAATTGTTGTATACACTTTTAACAAGGCTGAAACACACCAGAAAAAGACGTAAATGCTCATCGACAATTAACTGCCGCCGGTTAAAATTCATCGACAATTAATTGCCAATGAGGTTATATTGGTAAATTATTGGTGTTTTCCAGCGAAAAAATATGTGTGAACAGCATTCTTCTATTTCTTTTGGCCTTGGCCCATTTAGTTCAATTCAGACTTTGCTTAGTTTGTAGACTTGTAAGCTTGTTTTAGTTCTCGTAAGTTGGATTGTAGCAAGTTCTCTTGTTATAAGAAAGAGTCCCTTTCCTTTTCTTTCTTAGAGATTTTTTCTGTTTATTTTCTTCGGTCAATAATGGAGCCATTTCCTTTTTGTGGTTATTTAATTTTCTTCGTAAACTGAGTTTGTTACAAAATGTAGGAAATAAATCATTTTTTTATTTTTTTAATGAAAATATCAGTCTAAATTTATGAAAATATATATACTGCAAAATTTGAGGTTTTGTTCCGACCCTTGTGTGATAAAAAAATGATTTTTTATTTCTCTTAATTTAAGGACTTACTTATTTTATAAAAACATTTTATAAAAGAACTATCAAAGTCTCATTGAATATTTTTAATTACATAAAGTTGAAAATTGAAATTGAAATTGAAAACTTAGGAAATGCTTGGGGTCTCAATCTCAACTCTAAACGGTGAGTGGCACCTGCACCTCAAAACATAAGAGTCCGAATTCTCATTATTATAGTTGTCCAATATTGGATAAGAATAATATCTCTCTGGAACAGAACATCTGCACAAGTGTTCAACCAATAGGTATCCCATTCTGTAACAATGTCGACATACCAAAACCATGACCACATTAATAAGAATATTATATACAACATTTAATGTGAGTAATGGGTGCAATAAAAAAAAAGATGAAATATACAATGGAATTTAAATTGATGTGGAATACTTTGTGATGAAGAAAATTAAGGTACTAACCGATAATCAATCTTTTTATTTTTAAGAAAAACCGATAATCAGTCTTATAAGTCTAAGTGTATCTATGCTTCCCTTCTAAAGATGAAAATGTAAAATTGATTCTGCCATTTTTTTTAAAAAAAGACTTTGATAATTTCATTTGAATAACTCTTAATTAAATGTGAATAACAATTTAATTAAACATTACACATGAAAATAAAAACTAATTTATTTTAATTGTTTTCGAGCATAATTTATTTTACCTCCACAATTAATTTCCACATACAAACTAATCCTTTTGAATTTAACATAACAATTTTGTAATATGAATTTACATTCATACAAAGTACTTGTAACTAAGCATAAATAGATTTGATTTCTTTCAATGGATAAGGCACCGTTTTATTAGGCTTTGAGATTCAAATCAATCATCAATTTAAATATAAAAAATAGAATAGAAAGAGAGGTACGTATATAGATTTGTGAAGAACACTCTGACAGAAAATGACAAGTGTCCTACCACCTGTACATGAAATCACACTTGCTAGACCAGTTAGTTGACACGTGTCTTCAACGTACCTTTTAAACTCTCTATTTATAGCTTCACATTGCCACACTCTTAAGCTCACAAAACAAAACAAACAAAAGCCTGCAAAGTTTAATTTAAATCGTGTAAAAGCAACTCTCTCTGCATTTCGGTGTGTTTGTGAAGACAGAAAATTTCTACAAGCTTCTGAAATATGGCTTCTGTGGGAAGAAACGTTCTAGGTCCATTGTTGTTTCTGAACTTGGTTATGTATTTTATTGTACTTGGTTTTGCTAGTTGGTGCCTCAATAGGTTCATCAATGGCCAAACTTACCACCCTAGTAAGTTCATTTACACTTTCTCTTTCTCTATGTACCTTTCACTTCAATTTTTAGTCATCACATTACTAATGAAATGACCATTTATTGTGTATGTTTTTTCCTTCAGGTTTTGGAGGAAATGGTGCTACCATGTTTTTCTTGACCTTTTCCATATTGGCTGCTGTTCTTGGTATAGTGTCGAAATTTATGGGTGCAAATCACCTCAGGTTTTGGAGGAGTGACAGTTTAGCATCTGCTGGAGCCACATCGGTCATTGCTTGGGCTGTTACAGCTCTAGCCATGGGGTACATCAATAAAACTTTGCTTCATTTTCTGTTATGAAACACTGACACAGACACCGGACATTTGCTGTTATAAAACACTGATACAGACACCAGACACGTTGCGAGTCATATTATTAATTGAAAAATATTTATACTAACTGTTATAAATTTGCCATGCATTATGAATAGGTTGGCTTGCAAGCAGATACACATAGGAGGACATAGAGGATGGAGGCTGAAGATGGTTGAGGCATTTATAATCATACTCACATTCACACAATTGTTATGCTTATTGCTGACCCATGCAGGACTGTACAATAGCAGATATGGTCCAGGTTATCGTGACACTGACTATGGTGTTGGAGGAGGTGCTACTGGAGATCCAATGCACAAGGGTGGTCCTGTTGGTGGCACTCGTGTTTAAACATCATTATCCATATAACTACACTTTGTTACTTGTTTTTAATAATATGTTTCCTAGTTGGGACATGGGACTATGTTCCTGTCTTTTTCTTTTCTTTTCTTTTCTTTTCTTTTGGGTTGTTGTATGAAAAGTGTCACTTTGTACCATTACGTTGTGCATACCAATGGATGCAATTAATCATGTATTTGCAATTTGCTTATTTCTGTTCTTCTCTTTCTGTCCTCTTTTTATTGACTGATTAATTAAAAATAATGCAGTAAATGATTAAATCATAGATTATAAAAGTTGAGAGGAAGTGCATAATTTGTTAGAAGAGACCCTTGATTATGTACTAATCTCAACCTTTGATTACGCAAAGTGCAGAGGAGAGGTGGCAATATAATATCAAAACAGCAGGAAGTGATCCGTTTTTGAACTTTTGATATTATCGTTTGAACACCTCATAAATGACAAAATACAGCACCCTTTTGATATTATCGTTTGAACTTTTCTTTATCAAATGACTGTGTAATTTAAAGTCAGCCTCTATCAGGCATGGGATTGACATGAATATTTTGATACAATATAAGTGTTTCTTGTTTGGATTGAGTTTTATTGAGATTAAAATCTACTTGTACTTAACAGTCTTCCTAAACTTCATTTTAAATTCTTGTCGTGCATCTTTGGTATTTGGGTTCATATTATTGGGGTTTTCTTAGTCTCAGCTAAATTGCTAGACTAAGGGTATGTTTGGTTTGCAGAAGAATCTTTAAGAGTATAAGGAATAAAAGTATAAGGAAAGAATGATAGTAGAAAGTGAGAAGATTTTTTTTGGTTGTTTGATATAAGTGAAAGTGAATAGAAAGTGGAAGGAAAGAATGATGTGTATATTTATAAAAGGACAAGTTCATCCTTGAAAAGTTTTAATTAAATATGTCATTTTAAATTAAATATTTTATCAACATATTAGAGTTTGTGTCGAAATCATTAATTGCCTAGTATGCTTGTAGTTGTACATAGTTGTACATGGCATGATGCAACGTTTTAATGCCTTAAAAAAATGACACAATGCTAATAATATAATCAAGGTTATTTTGGACTTTTTCTCAATAAGTTGGTGCCTTTTACATTCCGTCCATGGATGTGTGAAAAGTAGGGGTGAGTAAAAAAACCAAAAACTGAACTGCTGAATTGAACTGAATCAAAAAAAACTGAACCATTACTAACAGTTCAAAACAGTTCGGTTTGAAACAGTTCAGTTCAATTATTTTAAATTTAGCAAATAACTAACCATCTCCACCCATAGAAAGATTTTGAACGTGGGTCCCACCTCAAAAACTTTCTTTCCTCGTCTCTTTTATGTGCTGCCAAAGAGTGGAAAGGTATTGTATCCACTCACTTTCTTCTTTCCCTAGCCTTTCTTTCTTTAATTTTTCCAAGGATCCAAACAGACCCTAAAATTTCTACAATCCATCTAAAAATACTCGTTCATTTCAGCAATTAATGAAATGAAAAGTGATTCGTCTAATCTAAATTGTGTTGAATGACATTTAACTACCGAACAACAATTGTAAAAATGAGAAATTTGAGAAGAATAATTTTCAAATTGCTACCTCATGTAAAAATGATAAATTTGAGAAGAATAATTTTTAAATTTCTACGTCATGATGGAGGCTTTGGTTTGTATTTCCAAAACTGGCTGAAGGCCTTTTGGCCTGAATTTTGCTCTTTTGGTTTCCTAAAGTCGTTTAATTCGTAATTTTTGTCTGACATTTTCTGTGATTATTTGATAGAAATCTACTAAATATTGTTTATAGGTTTTTTTGAATAAATAATATAGAGGTCAAAATAAAATTCCTTTGAGCATAGGCCTAAAAATTGTCGGACAAAAGAATTTGTGTGAATTTCATATACACCCCCACCCACACCACCCTACCCCCCATAAAAATATCATTTTCACACATGATACATGTTCCAAATTTCTCTTGTGAAAAATAAAATGTAATTTCATAAACTTTACTCCTTCATCCTATTCTTATGCATGGTTTGGATTCTAAAATATGAAAATCAGAAAGATATGCTAAAATATGAAAATCAGAAAGATATGTTGAATTTTTAGGGGACTCTAGACCAAAAGGAGGATTTCTAAAAAAATCTTCAGAAGCTTAATTTATGGAAAATAATCTCTCAATGTATCAAAATTTCAAAATAATCTTTAATTGTGTAATCTGTTAACTAAAATAGAATTTCAATAATGACAATAATTTTTTTATAAGGATTAAGTTCATACTTGTAAAGATTGATATGACAGTAAGTAACTATATTGAGGGACTGAAAATTCATCTTACAACATAAAAATTAAATGGTTCCCTCAATAGTGAAGTGTTGGACAAGACCTTTAGAAATTTCATTTGGCGTGGATGTAATGAGAAAGTCATGCACATGGTAAGTTGGAAGAAGATTTCGTAGACCAAGAAAGTGAAGATTGGGGATTCATACGACTTGATTTCAAAATGTTTCCCTTCTTGAAAAAAAAAGATAAGCTTTGGTCTAATGTGCTAGCAAACAAGTATTTGAAAGAAAGACATTTGTTTTTAGATAAAGCAAATGTTAGTTCATCTACTAGGAAAGCAATCTTAAAAACTCTGTTATGTAAATGTGCTAGAGGAGGGTTCCATGTTTAAGATTGGTGACGGGGATGGTAACATTTTGGTTTAAGCCATGCGTCACCACAAAACCTTTGTGTAATATTGTTCAAAATATTAAGCCAGCAAATATTACTGGCCCACATAAAAGGATTTATTTTTTTAATTGTTATATTTTTAATTTACATCACATATGTTTACGTTATTGTCTTATTTCTGTAATAGATGTTGTGGGAATTTTAGTTGGCGTTTGGGCGGGAAAGGGTCTATGAGAGGAATCGTGTATTGTAACTACTAAGTTTAAAGTAATTGAGTTGGGATCCAATGGTTAAGCTATATTATGTCATATATAAATATTTAAATCAAGAGGAATACTAGCAACACACTTTTTAACACACACTTTCCAACACACTCTCTTTGATTGGTTAAAATCCACATGGGTCCCACCAAATCATGTGGGTCCCATATAAATATGGTGGGTTCCATGTGAATTTTAACCAATCAAAGAGAGTATGTTGAAAAGTGTGTTAGAATGTGTGTTGCTAGCATTTCTCTTAAATCATAACATTGTTATATTAAAAGTTTTATTTTTATCTAGGATGAAGCATGAATGCAAACATGTTTGGACAATTGTGCCAAGGTGTGTATCCCTTTTACTAATTACTCTAAATATTTTTGTCATATAGGAATTTGTGGTGTCCAGGATGACTTGGTTACTGGTGTAGTGCACGACTTGAATCTTAAATTTGAAGAAATTGGTGTTGAGGAAAAATGTGAAGATATTGATTCAATCTCCAAGCTTGTTGCTAATGATTATTAGTTCTGCACTTATATTAGAACATCGTTCATTAAATTACATGTTTTCATCGTCATGTTTTAATCATGTGCGAAAACTTAACTATGAGATTTGTAGAATGATGAATTTAAATATATATTGGAAATAGTGGGATATTAAGAGAGGAATTTTCAGAATATATTCTGAAAGGTTTCATTTAATGAATGATAAATATATTTTGCATTTCATAGATGATAAGTAAAGCAAAACAAAAAACATTTCATAGATGATGTGATGGTTTTGAATGGTTCATTGGTCAATGGTCCCAGGATCAAACCTTGAGTTAGATAGATTTTTCTTGAATATTTTTGTATTTAATTAAATGATTGAAAACAATTAAAAATCCCTCCAAAAAAAAAGTTGTGTCGTTTGGGACTCAGTTCGAGTACCGAGTCCCATAGCAAAAAGGGATGGAACAAGAACGTTAAATTCATGATTTTTATGAGGTAAAATTACGTCAAAACTCGAACCGAGTCCCGTAGCAAAAAGGGATGGAACAAGAACGTTAAATTCATGATTTTTATGAGGTAAAATTACGTCAAAAATATTTTTAAGTCGTTTCTTTTGTTCTCTAATGTACCGCAATAATTGATGAAACTTTATTATGTAAATTATTATTGATTGATATGTTTGAAGTAAGTATGTAATTCGTGTCAACGATTCCAAAATATCCTAAAAGAAATTTATCTGTGTAGTCAATGAAAACAAAAGAAATATTCTATACAAACAAGGTGGGTGTTTTTAGAGGTATAATTGGAATGAAACATCTTAGAGCATCTCCGATGGAAGATCCTTACTTAACAAGGACCACACTCTGTTAAGGCCCCCATTGGAGGAAGAAAAAAATGAGTTCCTATTAAGGAACAGACAACTACTTCCTCCGGTCTCAAATATAAGAAAATATTATTTTTTTAGGTTCATTGAATAATTAATGTATCTGCTTTACAATGTAGACCAGATACATTAACTATTCAATGAACCTAAAAAAGGAATCTTTTCTTATATTTGAGATCGGAGGGAGTATACAAAGACTCTCTCTCCTAAGTAACTAATGGGTCTCAAGTTTAAAAGAAGTAATAAAATCTGTACTATTTGGTCTCACTTGCAAAAGAAGTAATATTTTAATAATTAATAGTTATTTTAAATATTATTTTATCTATTTGTTATCATTTTAAATAAAATATAATCCATGCAAATTATTATTATTATTATTATTATTATTATTATTATTATTATTATTATTATTATTATTATTTAACGAAGAAATGTAAAATTTGTAATGTTAATTTTTCCATTTTCAAATTATTAACAAATGTGGCAGAAATTTAAGTTCATATGAATAAATAAATATTTTATAATTTTTTTTAAGGATTATAATTAAATATTATGAGGTAATTTATAATTTAATAAATAAATTATTTTTGTTTAATGATGTAAAGTTAGAGGGACTTATTTAAGTATTTTTTATTGGAGTCCTTATTAGGTACTCTTATTGGAGTCATTGAGTTTTTAATATGTACTTTTATTAAAATATTATAAATAAGTGATGTGTAATGTGAAGTCCATTTAAAGACTTCCTATTAAGAAAGTATCATTGTAAATGCTCTTAGAACAACTATCACATCACTAAGGAAGGATAGTAAAATAAGGGGGTTGTACCCACTTGTCATGACTATATATTGACTCAGGTCCTTTCTTTCAAGATGCACAACTTATTAGAAAGACTTTAAGTTTGCAAATGAATTTTGTATTTCTCTTATATTCTTGTTTTAAATTATTTACAAAGTATTTCAAATATTTACTTTAAAGGTTGTGATGTGGGTATACTAAAGTCATAGCGTGTTTGAGAGAAAAATCAACATGTTGTAAGAAAATTAACATAATGTATTTCTTGATTTACGGTTAGACAACAACCATGTTTTTTTTTAACAGTTTTGTAATTTTAACGTCAAATGATCATATTTTACAGTTTTTTACAGTTTATATTAACTATCACAAAATACAATTTTTTTTATCAAATAGTCTAATGACTAGAATTCACCTTTTTTAAGGTAAATAAGTGGGGTGTCTGAGTTCGAACTTCATCCCCTGCATATAACAGTACATGTCC
>Ga0315914_1011771_pt1 | contig 10340 bp, 6 predicted proteins | sample MpolenodulesMG_FD_203920 | JGI IMG/M metagenome (GOLD analysis project Ga0315914, IMG submission 203920) | Medicago polymorpha root nodule microbial communities from Los Angeles, California, United States - elongated nodules | ecosystem: Host-associated > Plants > Roots > Nodule | place: USA... | reverse complement strand
TGAGTGTAAAAAGTCTTTTATAATAAGTCTTTTAAAATCTCATAGAATCAATACAATCCTACAAAGTCTTTTAAAATCTTAAAGACTTTTTTCACCAAAATAGTCTTTTAAAATCTCAATCTAATACACCCGCCTTAAATTTCAAATTTTGTTGTTTAGGTGTTTTTAATTTCGTCCCTCTGTAATTTTTCGTTTTTGGTTTTGGTCCCTGTGATATAGTTAGGGATCATCTGACACGACACATAAGCGTTTATGCCACGTTAGTGGTTGTTAGACACGTAGGCGTTTTTATAACAGAAGTTGACGGGAGGGACGAAAACCTAAACGTTTATAACTTATAAGGGTTATTTTAGAACAAAAAAAGATATAGGGACGAAAACCAAAAACACGCGAACAAAACTACCACTTTAGGCCCCATATCTTAACCCTTTTTGCAAAAGTGTTGGTCCCCTTCATTTTGATCAGCCAATGAATACATGGACAAATAGTTAGCCGGCTAAGACCCACATGGGTTTTCATTTCCTTAAAAAAAAAAAAAAAAAGACCCACATCGGTAATTTTTATTTCTAAATTAAAAGACAAATCCAACTCAAGATTGATTAGAAAACTAATAAAAAAAAGGTAAATAAAAATCCATATATTCCTTTTGTTTTAGAGTAAACTGAAGGTTTCTTCTAACATTAGAAGAAACCTCCGGTTACAAAAGCACTTACAATGGATATTTTCTATTGACCGTAATACAATCCATAAGTGTTTGAGACACAGATCTTACTTAGGCACAATTGATAAAACCAATCAATCAAGTAGCTAACTATTATTTAATTTACAGAAATCAAATGAAGTTATATTTTTGAAGCAGCTAGTTAGTACTTAATTTATGCAAGATTATATTACATAGAGATTACAATCATGGACTTCTGAAATAATTTTCATTTTATTCGACCTAGTGTGACCAAGTAAGATGATCCATTTGACTGTTTACAAATAGTTCTTTATCTTTGCACCTTATCACATAACAACTGTCATAGACTCAAACTATCTAAGGAAAGTGAGTATCCAAAATCTGCAAAGATTTGGCAGTAATAGACTAAATTTTCCAGCAGTATGAGACATGAATAGTTCATCAAGCATGAGCAGCCAGTACTATATCAACAAGCTCAACCACAACTAGGTTTTGCTGGCTATTTGTGGCATTATCCTCTGCATTCCTCGTTTATGTGCCGCTGCGTCTATCCTACTGAATGTGAAACTGAACTATGGAGAAAGAAATTTCTAAAACAAATTCATGTTCTATAATGTAGTTGTGTGAATTGCTTTATAAATATATGTTTTGATGCATATGATTTTATTTGAACAATTTAGATGCATATGATTAATTGACCTCCTCTTACAATTTAATTAGCCAACTTATTTGAATTGTTTGGTAGTTAAACTCTTTGTATCTTGATCAGGTAAAACTTCAGTTGACTGAACTATAAGGGAAATTTGTTGCTATAACTTAAGTTGCGAAGCCGTAAGCAAGGTATTTTTAAATTTGTTACTATATTTTTGCAGTGTTTATGTCCATTTTTTTTTTGTTAAGATTTGGTTTTAGGTTTTTGTGCTTAGTGAAGTTTGCATTTGATTGCATGTTATAAGCATTGCAAGATTTGGTTTTAGAATTCCTCGTATTTACATAAAAAACCAAGTAGGAGAAGGTTTGCTACTGGAACATGATAATTCTCTTCTCTAAACAACCAAGTAGGAAAAGGTTTACATAAAAAACCATGTAACTCTCACTGTTGTAGTACCCTTAATGCAGCTCATCAAAAGTCTGTTTGTCAACTCCGTCGTAAAAGAGAATGAGTTATTTAGGTTAATTCCAAGCTTGATGCTGCATAGCGATCATCGAAATACCCCCATAGAGTAATTGCCGAAAAAACTTAAGTCTCCCTCTAAAAACAAAGAACATTCATTCAGCAGTGCTAGTGTATTAGTTAACATATTCTTAATACATAAAGAGTGAAGACCATCTTGAATACGTTATCAGTCACATGAGTTACTTCCTTCTCAAAGCTTCTATTATCATATGTATTATCTAGCCATGCAACTTACAAAACTTACTATAGTTCTTATGGTTAAGTAAAAATTTCTGTTCATCCTTGTGAATTTCCTATTTCCCAACTGTAAAAACCACACGGAAGGAGCTATTTCGTTTCTTTTAAACAAAGTCTTGTTTGTTGATATACAACTTCATCAGCCCGACCCTTACACCAATTTACCTCTGCCTCTACTTCCTTCTGCTTCTTCATGGTATCATCAACAAGTTTTTCGGTGTAAGAAACTGGATTAACACACCGAGGAGATAGAAAATCTCGCAATTTCGTGAATCCCATCATCATGAATTGACGGAATTCCTCCAGATTTTGTGGCAATTCGTTCTTCAATGATGAGATGGTAACTTCAATTGCTCCTCTCGTTAATCTAAGTCAGTAGGTCACACCATGGTAGATCCCAAAAATTTAGGTAAACGAATGTTTGTTACTGAATTGGGAAATGGTGAGCTTCATGTTAAAGCTAGTGAAGAGACAGTTAGTTAGTTAACTTGCAGTTAACTAGGTCCTTAACTACTTGTAACCGTTTTCTAACTATGATTAGATATAGAAGTAACCACAATTAGTTGACAGTTAGGAAGGTATAGGTGCTGTATATACTCTTGCTACACTACTTGTATTTTTAGTTTTGTATGAAATATTACAATGAGAATAAAGTTTTCTTCTCCTTCAAGCTATCTTCCTCCATCAGTGCCCTGTAATGGGGTCCTGCCATTGTTGCTTCATTTTTTCTCAAATATCCACAAAAATCAATTCTCATAATTGATTTTCTTTCTTCAGTCTTCAATTTCCTCGAAATTGCATTCTTTTCTTGATTCATAACTGAATCAATTTCTTTCTTTTCCTCATTCTTTCTCGTAGATTCTCATTGAATCTTTGCTATTCTATCTTCTTCTTTGTGTTTCTTCTGCGATTCTTGTGCATCATGTCTATGGATAGCACAACTGGTAGTGTTAATGGTGGACACACTTCTTCTCAACAGAAGGGATATCATAATGATACATTGAATCCCTATTTCATGCACCGCAATGAAAATCTGGGAAATGTTGTTTCTACTCCTCTGTTGAACAGAACCAACTACCGTTCTTGGTCTCGTTCTATCACAGTTGCTTTGCATTCAAATAACAAACTTCACTTCATCTATGGAGCGTTACCTCCTCCTCCTGATGAAGATCAAGGCTTTACCCTGGTTGAACTTCGCTAAACAAAACAAGCATTTTACATCATCGATGCTTTAAAAAATTGGTGGTTAGTTGTTCTCCTACGAGGAAATATGCATGTTAGCGCTGAATATCAAGATTCAACTCTTTATATTTCTGACTCCTTTCTCATCAAATATGCCTACTTTCATTTGAAGAAAATTGTACACGCTACTCACGGTGATAATTAGGAAGAGATATAGAAAAACTAACAAGTTAATGTATGTTTGTTATTGTTTGGTAACACTAATAAGCTAACTTATAATTTATTGTATTAGTTTATAAGCTTGTTTGATAAAAATGAAATGTGTTTGGTAACAACCTTATCTCACTGTCATATAGAGTATATTTACCATAAAGAGCCTTAATATTGTTATTTATATTATCACTTTTGACATTTACTGTTTTGTCTAAGCAGATACATGGATGATTCATCGATTACTGCATCTTCACTATACGGTTCGTCTAGTCAGACAAAGAAAAGAAAGACTTTCAACCAACAATGTATTAGCCTACGACGATCCATGAAGGAAGAGTTGAATGACATGAACGAAGAGTTGAAAGAGGATTTGAAAGACGAATTGAATGCTGTGAAGGAAGATTTGAAGGAGAAGCTAAAGGCGAAATTGAAGAAAGAGTTGAATGCCATTAACGAAGAGTTGAAAGAGGAGTTAAAGGAAGAATTGAAGGAGGAGTTGAAGGAAGAATTGGAGGAGGAGGTGAATGCCATGAAGGAAGAGTTGACCGAGGAGTTGAACGAAGAGTTAAAGGAGGAGTTGATCAAAGAATTGAAAACCATGAAGGAAGAGCTGAAGGAGGAGTTAAAGGATGAGTTGAAGGAAAAATTGAATGCCATGAAGGAAGACTTGGCGGAGAAGTTGAAGGATGAGCTGAAGGAGGAGTTGAAGGAAGAATTGAATGACATGAAGGAAGAGTTGACGGATGAATTGAAGGAGGAGTTGAAGGATAAATTGAAGGAGGAGTTGATGGAAGAGTTGAACGAGGAGTAGCACACTTCTTAAATTTTAAAAATACTTTAGAATTAGATTTTTTGTAGTTACCAATTATTGTCATAACTATATACTGTGGTTCAATATTTTTAATGTTAATCAACTAGCTTATCCGCTATACGCTATAAGCTATAAGTTCATCTTTTATAAACTAGTTTACCAGCTATCTACTATTTTTGTCTAACAAGGCTTTTATGTGGTTATTTTGACATTTGTCGCTTGAACTTACAACCTCTACAAATGATGGCACCAAGAGTCCTAGACTAGTTGAGTGATTAAATAGACTACTTGATGCCTTTTTGGTTCCACATTACACATTCAGATCTTCAAACACAATCTCAATAATTTCTCAAGATGTTTTGGTTTCATTTAAAGTTATTCAGATGATTGAAATTGATTCTGGTTAAATCAACTTTTTCTAGCTTCTGCATTGACTACGTCTACAATCAATTATGTAGCAAATTTTTGTTATTTATCAGCTTTGCACTTTCCAAAATATGGCCATTTTGAAGTCTTGCGTTTTTTTTTCTCTTCTGCGTTTCGAGTTGCAGCTGCAACACTCTCTTTCCTTCTCTAAATTATAGGAGTTATTGTGCTCCAAAAGTCCATTTCTATTGTGCTCTAAATTAAGAAGACATGATTAGAAATGACCAAAAATAAAATTACGGTAAAATAAAAATGTAAAGAGCCAAAATGAATCAAATTATCCTTTTGTTAATAGATCGTATCTTTCATAGTACATTTACATTAATATTGAAGCTTATTACACATAATTATTATACACTGAATGTGGTGCAAGAAGATGGTGGGGGAATGAGGTTGGGGGTAAGATTTGTTTCCTATTTAGGGATAATGAGACTTTGATTATCAACCTTACACTCAGACTGGTGCCAATTTACAGACTGACACAATGTCCTTTGACCATTCATACAATCCCTAAAATATTAGAGTTACCTTTTTGTATGGAAGTCCAACAGTGGAAGCAAATTGGAGAAGAAAAGTGAAGGAGAGAATGTGAGATGAAATGAGAATTTGTGAAGGATTGGTGGGTATTTATAAGGGGAATTTGTGAAGGATGGTGCATAGAGTGTAACGGTCAAACATGTTTGACCAATCAAGGGACCCAAAGAAAATTGTGTTCAACGAGTTAGTCTTGCTGAGCAAGCAACCGTCCACACTCCGAACTGGTTCAGATTATATAATCTGAAACAATCTCCGAAATGTTCTTATTATATAATCTGAACTAGTTTAAGGTTGTGTTAAAACTCGTACTTTGTATAGTGAGGGACAATTCATATTGTATAATCCGCACCGCACCAGTTAAGTACGAGATATTTTTGTGGTCCACATTACAATGAAAATTTTGGCTTGTTTTCATAAATTGGTGTGCTTGTTTTCATATGTTGTAAATCACACCAAATAATCATGGACACTTCAGTCAATGATCAGAACATCAAACTAGTTGTAGTATAATACAACGGGGGAAAACTCAATCTGTTTAGGGTTCCAAACGATGTCATGCTTTATGGGTTGAAGGAACGGTTGGACCAAATCAATCGTCGACTCAACCATATACACAAGGAGGGTGGACGGTGTTGAGTATCGATGCCCATCGACCGACTTAGCTGGAAGCGTATAGTTCAACTAAATGAAGTTGAGGAACGACGACGAAATGCGAACAATGTGTGTCGATCTTATTCTATATAAGGAGTTGATTTGCATCCTTGTCCAGCAGTTAGCTAAGCGAGAAGCTGTTCTAAATATTTGATCAATGTAATACTAAATGACCAACTGAGTTGAAGGCTTCGCTGGTAAGAACTTTTGAAGATATTCGAAAAAATTTGATTCAACTCAGAACATATGAAGAAATCAGGGCTTTCATAGAAGAACCAAATGAGGAAGTTAATTTGGATGATCTGCGATCTGTTATGTTTTCTTATATTATGTGTGTTACATTGTTGAATTATGTCGTTTGATGAATTTAAGATTGCTATATTTAATGTATGTCGCTGAAATGTTATCACTTGTGTTAAAAATTCATACTTTGGAGGGTGACAAACAATTTGGATTTTATAATCCAAACCAGTCAAGTACGTAATTTTTTTGTGGTATACATTGCACCGACAATTTATGTGGTCCACGATGCATAGAAACTTGTATAAATAGACGTTTTATTGTTCATTTGTTGTAAAACACATCAACGAATTATGAAAAATTATCACGCGGATCTGAACAAAAAGAAGTTGTTATGAACTTGATCTTGTTGCCCTACCGATAGAAATATGTCAGTGTACAAGATAGCAGGATCAAGTTGAAAAACATCTCCTGTAACACCTGCCCTTTCATCATTATCTTGCAGATCTGAACACGAAAAGGTTATTATGAACTTTATCTTTCCGCCTTGCCAATAGAAATATGACAACTGCAGGGCAGCTGGATCAAGTTGAGAGACACCTCTTGGAACATTTTCCCTTTCATCATCATTTATCTTATTATTGAGATGAAATATCGAGGTTGCGCCTAAGCTTCATATTGGAGCTTCAAGATTTTCACATTCAACATACATCGAGATGAGAGAATTGATGACCCAACATGGATCCAAAAATACAATTTGCTATCACCCATATTCATAAAATCATAGATATTATCACTTGAGATAATCATATTCAATGTGTGTCGAGCATTCAATGTGGGTAACTTTTTTAGTTGGAATTCGAACTGTGGTTTTATCGCGTTTTAGGAGTCTAACCTATTCCATAGGACCAAGTCTTTGTTGGTTCCCCCATTTATGTGTGTATGGCTCTAACAAATTATTTTTTTCTATATTTCCTAAATAATTTACTCCATCTGTTTCTTTTCAATTGTTACTTTTGTAGATATTTTTTCTCTCCATATAAGCTTAATATGTTTTGCGTTAATATATTTATGTATTTATTGTTTAGAAAGAAATAAGTATAATTAAATGATAAATTATTAACGATATAATAGAAAATAAAAAAATAATTTCATCAAAAGAGACAAAATTTATTAATTTTTCTGAGTGTATGCAAATAACCTTAAAACAACAACTAAAATAGAATGAAGAAAATGCTCGTCTTTTTTTCTTTTGAGAGAGAAGAGAGTACTAAATCACTAAATCAATTATTTAAACAAAACCATTATTACTAATGGTTTTAGTCCACCACTTGCATTACTAATGTGGCTAACGTTTGTTTATTTAGTCCACTCTTACTCTGTTTCATGCAGAATATGATAGGAGTTTAAAATTTATTGAAAATGTAATTTTGATTAGAAAAACAATTACTATATTATGCTAATCACAAGCGTCGAAGATTCATTATCTTGTGAAACAATTGATTTACTTTCAAAACCTCTCAAAAAAGAAATTGATTTACTTTCAAAAATAATTTTTCATAAAATTAAATATTCCTTGTATCCAAAAATCTTTTAAAAAATTTCTTAGAAGGTGGATTGAACCTAATTTAATCCCTAAAAAAGAGTCTTGTAATTAAGGTGATGAACACTCCACTTATAATACACATTTCAAAGTTTTATCTTATAAAACGTAAGACTATTAACACACTCTCAAAGTCATAATTGAATATCTGAAGCATGACTCATGTGGTTCGATAGCCGTAATCCAATAACAAGTGGCTTAATCTATATTAGACTTTAATACCATGTTAAATGTGTTTTACTCCACTTTCAAAAGGTAACTCATAAGATGAACATTCTCGAACACATATATACTAATATACATTGCACAATTTGGAACTTTGACAGTGTGAGACTAAAAATATTCATCCTAGGTCATATTCCCAATCGCCCAACACAAAATCCAATTCTAACATCATATTAGAATTTGAGTTGAGTTTAACTCAAAATCTACAAATCGATATCGTAAGGTGAGGACCATCCACATTTATAAACACATTTTTAGACTTTATCTAAGTTGAATTTTTAACAATATTTGCACATTACAAATAAAAAAACATGCAAGTTTTTTCGTGAACTAAGGAAACCAAAGGCTGAAAAACAACTAGAAACCTCTACAGATGCAAATTCCAGCGAAGTCTTTCATAAGAACAACCAGAAAGTTAGAAACAATATTGTCGAAAACATTAAAAGGAAACAACTAAATCAAGATCAAGTTTAGATGAATGAATCATCAATTTCTTTAGCTAATATAGTTATCATATGAACATTAGCTCAAGTCTACCAAGAAATTCGGTAGAAAAATATGATCATTTTAATTCCTCCAAAAACATATAAAGCCACTGCAAAATAAACTAGTCAACCTCTAACATTTTAACTCCTTGAATCCAAATATCTTCCATAAAAACTCACTCACCCTTGCCTATTCTCCAACGATGATGATTATTCTCCACTACTCTTCAAGACTTGCAAATTCCTTACCACAAGTGCAATGCTACATTCCTTTCTTTTATTCTAGGAATAACGTCATGACCACATTTGTGTTTTGTGCTTAGGACCTGGACCCAAAGAGAATCATGCTTGGCTCTCAAATTCCATCCAATCTTTATTACAAAAAGGAACGGCTGCTTTGATCTTTAGGATGACAAATAATTTCCCAAGCAAGATGGATTTTTTATACACATCATTATGTCCCCTCAAAGATTTTTTTTATACACAATTATATAATATTTATTTTAGCTCAACGAATGTCAACTCAATGGTAAAAGTTTAACTTTATAACTTTAAGGGATGAAATTTATATCCAATTAGAAACATTTGAAACATGACTATTAATATCCTCCTTCCTTAATTATTTTTTGGAAGTCCTAAGTAGCACATATAAGAGGATTTGAAATAAAAAGTTGTACTTATTATAGTCGCCAATTTCAATATAATCAAATGTTTAAGACTGGACCAAGGCCTAATCTGGATAGGGATCTGAACTCTCTTGAGATCCAGTATGCAGGAAATTTTACCCTATACCCCTGCACATGTACCTTCACCCATACAAATCTTCAAAAATTCCAATTTTACCCTTTACACATTAATTGTTCACCCTTTCAAGATTTTTCAATTATGAGTTCACCCCCACAACAATCATGGTATCAATTTCTCATAGAACCATATTAAACATTTCCGAAAGGTATTTTTATCCGAAAATCAATATAAAGCGTTTCGAATTCAACCAAATTTTCAAAACACTCATGTTTATATTTCTGGAAATTAGTAAACCGCAAACCATATATAATAGTTTTTTGGTGTAATATGTCAATGATATATAATGGTTTTCTTAGATCTAGCTATAGCTTTCATCCAACTTAGAATAATTATTAATTTTTTTTTTACTGAATCCAACTTAGTTTCAACCACTACATGAGATGCAATCACTACTAAAAAAACAAAAATTAGTGAGGGATCTTTAGTGAGGGAAAACGTGAAATCCCTCTCTAATTCCGTCACTAAATTTTGCAACCAAGGAATTTGTGAGGAATTTCATTTTTTCCGTCACTAATTTCCCTCGCTAATTTTGTTTTTTCTAGTAGTGAATGAAAATGCAATCGGTTGGGTTCTTTGTATTTCATATGTTGAGAAACAACTCAAAATCTATGTCATCATACATTCCTTGATTCCTCAACTATGTAACACAAACCTAAGATATGATTCTGAAGGTGAGAAAAACACAAGAATGAGGGGTTGAATTGTGTTAACTTTTTCTTCGTTTTCTCCTACTGAAGTCACTGATCAGAAGTAGATAGATTTCAGCTTCTGATGTGATAATCAGAATCTAAATGCAGCGGATAAAAACAGAGAGAGAGAGAGAGAGAGAGAGAGAGAGAGAAGAAGGACACAAAACAATTATACAGGTTCCTTCCACAAACCGGAAGTAGTGTTGTCCCCCTTGCACTTCCAAGGAGAGTTCACTAAAATGTAATACCTGATTACAACTGCTCACTGCTACAACTAGCAAGAGACTTCAAATTACTCAAGCACAACTGCAAGAGATTTCCTATGCTCAAGAACACAATCAAGAGACTTCCTATGCTCAAACACAACTGCAAGAG
>Ga0315914_1011768_pt1 | contig 10343 bp, 3 predicted proteins | sample MpolenodulesMG_FD_203920 | JGI IMG/M metagenome (GOLD analysis project Ga0315914, IMG submission 203920) | Medicago polymorpha root nodule microbial communities from Los Angeles, California, United States - elongated nodules | ecosystem: Host-associated > Plants > Roots > Nodule | place: USA... | reverse complement strand
GCACCTAAGTTAAGGACAGTCACCAAAAATAAAATAGATAGTGAATTTTCTTCATGAAGCAATCTAGATTTGAGTTGTCCTAAGCCACCATCATCAAATATTAAAGAGATTACTTCAAACTTGATCATTGTTTAAAATAAAATTTACTCAAAGTTTATATATTTAACAGTCACAATGTATAATGAAAATTATTTATAATGTGTCCCAAGCCAGTTAGAATAATCAACAGTATAGAATAAAAAAAACGAGCAGAATAATGCATTCCTGGTTAAAGTATAAGCCAACAACTGCAATAGATATCATCTCGAGCTTCAAGGGATTCAAATTACATACATAATGCAAGAAACTCGAACAGAGACAAAATACTGGGCATGTATAATGACGATGCCTCTATTTAGTACATCCACGAACTTTGTTAATCAGATATATAATAATTTTTGTTTGGCCATGGGTTAATCAATACTTTTAACTACCCACAGTAACATTGGAAGTAAATACCATGCCAGAACCTAAAAGCTTAAGTTTTTAGGCGAAGAGACAGACATGAATAATTTTATACTATATCTTAACATGATCAAATTACTCATAATCATATCTTAAAAATATATTCCCTTGTAAGAATTGAACAAAACTATTAGTTACCTGGTGAATATAAGGCTCCATTTGGCTCAGTAAGTCGTATCCCTAAAGCATAAGATGACTTGTTAAGTCCAAAATATTAATAAAAACCTTCAAGCTCACTCATGAAGAATTAGCAACCAATTTACAGACCAGTTTAAAGTATCTCAGATGGGCATCCATTATTGCACTTATGGATTCCAAGAACTCGTACTTCTTTTTCACTTCAATATTCATGAGAGAGTGTACCTGCACTCCTTAAAACCCAATAGCCAAATTCATATCATAAATAAGGTTGTTGACTTGTCAGAAAAAAACATCCATAATTGTAAAATACATACTAGATTGAAGCGGCTTTTCTCAAATGATGACTTCGAATTTTGTAGACCCTGCCATTGATCAGAGTATCATATATTTGATTAAATATTGGACTTCCAATAGGCATGAAAGAATATTACAATTAAAGAAAAAACGCAATGGATTATAAATGTGAGCAAATGTGTAGAGTCGTCCATGAATCAATATCAACAACAACAAGTCAAACCAAGCCTTATTCCACTGGTTGAGTTGGCTACATTGACTGAATGGGGCTATAAATCCCTATCATGCATTAAGTTTATAGATAGACTCCTCAATGTCTCACTTGATGGTGTGTCCTATAGTTTTTTTCAGTGTTCCTTTTAACTTTACAATAAAAAAAATAGAATCCAAGGCATGCCTGTGACAGCAGAGTCTCTACAGCATAGAGGCTTTAGAAGACAAGGTAGCTTTTACTGGACATAAAAGGCATGCATGTGTCTTGTCATACCATCCCTTAAAAATTATATTTTCAGTGATGTGGCGGTGTTAGAAGCTGCATTTTAATTTTCCAATGATGCCAAGCTCTTAAAAAGAATGCTGATCTCAGAGTGTGACATCAACCTAACTGCTATAGACTAGAAATTGACCATTCAGAAAGGTATACAATTCCTCCTATGACCCATTGGCTATTGCTGAATTCACAAGATTTTAAAAAGGGAAACATAGCGCGCTATAAAGCTCCTGCCATGGCAAGGTCCAAGAAAGGATCAAATCCATTTGCCAGAAGCTGATTCCATAACTCAAACTTGTGAGCTATAGTCACATAGAAGTACTGTCAATCATTGCGTCAAGGTTTCATAAGATATATCTCAGTATTACCATTTTAAGGTTGTATCTTTGAAGTTGCTTATTAAAGAAAGAATAATGAACTATTGAAGATTGAGGTTTTTTAATTCTAAAGGACAGATGATGAAAACAATAAAAATGATGAAACTTTTTCAACCTTTTACCACTTAATACAAAACTAAGCCTTCAACGGGACAGAAGATACAATCACTTCAACATTCATTACCGTAACAGTAACAATTTATATTTAACCAGGAAAATGATGAAATACATTCTAGACTAGATCTCACTATAAACTCCAGCATGCAAAATAAGTGCACGTTCATAACTCTTAGAACTAGCAAATTTTTTACTGCAATCTGTAACTATGGCACAGCACAAGATAAGGGAGAAGCAACTGATCATTTACTAATTGATATGGCAAACCTCTTCTAATTCAGCAACAATATCTTCCGGTGTATTCTTCTTCAAAGAAACAAATTTTTCTCGTGACTGTACAAAAGAGATACACAAACACTGTTAGAAACCACGACTGCTGTCGATTTTAAGCAATTGGGTATATGGGTAAAAATATAATCAAAAATTAAAAATACATCAGATAAATGGAAGATCTATAACGTTGAAGTCAAGGATGCAAGCAAATTACTGCTTTCAAAAGTGCCATTCATGAACAAATCAGTTTGAGTATAAAACTTATAATTTCTCAATACCTGATCGTAAGAATGCACAGATTTGTCAAAACGGCGGCGAGATTCCTGATATAAGCAAAAATGTATGGAAACATGAGAGAAAGTGTAAGAGATTTCACTAAACATATTATGTGCATAAAAAAATTGCACCAAAGAACTTTTACAAAAGAAACACCAACTTGAGAGTGGAAAAAAAAAAGCAAATACCTTAGCATCTTGCAAATCAACATTTATAAACTCTGTCAACCGGTCAACCAATACATGCTCTACCTATACAATAAATATGTCAAGTAATTTCTCCAAAAAAAAATAATAATTAATAAGACAAGTCGTCAACAAAGCATGACGGAGATGTCTTTGGAGAATGCCAACCATAAATAAGTAAGTACAAAAGTGTCGATTTTTCTCTCTCTCTATTCCTTTAGTATACAGCCTAATAGATCCAACCCGCCGAAAAAGGATTCATGAAAAGAAGATCTTAAACCTGGAAGGAACTTTCAACTCCATTTTTTATTAAACAAAAATTGGAGCCTTCAGAACTTTCCTTTTCCAGTGAAAAGGTAAACTAGGAGCTTCTACGGCTTAAGTCAACATTTACATGCTACTTCAAAGTTTTTGGATGAGAAAATTATAGTTTATGTTCCACTTTAATTTATGTGAATTAAAGGAACGGGCAACTGGCTATTGTTTTCCCCATTAAAGTTAGGTCTTTCGACAAACAGAACTTGTGCACAACAAAGCACAATGGAGATAAACAGAACCAGTCACATAACTTTCTTTCTTTTTTTGGGTCTATATATGGAGTGGCAAGCACCACCTAAAAACTCACATACACAACACAAAGGGGAGGTCCCGGATTCAAACCTGGGTAACCACGAAAAATGTGCAGTCTAACAATCTCGGCATTGCCAATTGAGCCGGGACTTGCGAACAATTATCATTTTATTACTACATGAATGATTAGTGTAAAATATACTCATTGTTTGCAAAATATTTGAATATCATCAGCAAAATAAGTACATGAATACAGAAATCCAACTCATCAGCCTGTCAAACTTACTATGACAGAGAAATCAAAAGGATTGTTTTTTTTATGTTTGCTTTAGTAAATTTGAACAAGCTGAATACGCAGACCAAACAAAATTGCTTTCAAAGAAAAACACATCTTAAGGATAGTCTCACAGTCACTACTATTTATTGAAATTCCAAGATAAAAGTGCAGCATTCTGGTTCAAGGACTCACCTGTGAGCGAAGAAGCTCTTTAAAAGTAGCTAATTCACGTAGTGCGGTGATAAACTTGGATATGACGGGTCCTGGTTAAAAAGCAAAATACACTTAACTCTTAGCAATGTTCAGGGCTATCTTCAGTGGATGTCAGGTATCCCACTTAACATCAAATAACAAAGCAGCTTATGCACAGCTTGAATGGTGACAAAGCTGTCCCCAAGTATATGGTAAAAAAAATTAACTATACCATTAGGTAACCGGCAAAAGAAAATGCTTGGTCAAGAACAAGATAAAAGACCATTCACTAATTAGGGAAAAGTTCTGTGAAGTTAAGCTGCAAATTACTAAAATGGAAAATGTTTATAAACAGACTAGGTGTTTTAAATGCTAAACCCATAACAATTTTAACACAAAATGAAAATATATTTCTTCTGTGAGTACAAAAGAAGCCCCATTTGAAATTGTCAACTTATACGAAGAGGAAGTAAACAATAAATTACAACAAATTTCAACAACCTCCAATTGATACACTAACAGGATCGTCCTGGCCACCTCCAAATGCTTCTAATGAATCAGCAAAGGCAAGTTCTCCATTATATGCTTCCCCTATAGCTGTCCTGAGGAGATATAGAAGAAAGCATTGATAAATTGCCATTGGCGTGATCCCAACAAATGGTTTGAAAATTAATAAGCTAATTTGATCGGTGAAATTATCAACCAAAACACAGTGCTTGTTTGAGCTCTAAAGCCGTGTCTTTTAGCCAACACCACATAGTCATTAACCAATAATCTTCCACTTCTACGGTTAGACCGAAAATTGAAATACTATCATGAAAAAATAGATCTGCTTTATTTTAATTTAATTAAACTAGAAGAACGTTCATGTCTAGATTTAGATATTCCACATTCACCATTCGGGGTCTAGGTTGGTGCCACAGTGGCATTGACACTGTTTTACATTTGAACACATTTGTATTTGATTACACAAATTATTTTTTAAAAAACCACATTAAAATGACAAATATGAAATAATACTATTAGAAAGAAAGGGGGAGATTACAAGTTACAACTGGAGTAAGATAAGAAATTATCCTAAAAAGAATAATGAAAAGGTAACAGTGAGCCAAATTGCTCACAAATGCAACAGGGCTGTCCAAATTATCAATAATAGAAATCCCCTTGAAACAACCATGAGTAGCCAACAAAAAATAAGCCATGTACTTCTTTCGGTTGTACTCAAGTAAAATATTCATAAAAAATAAATAGCTTCAAAATCTAGGATTGATTTAGTAAATTCAAAATTACATCTAATACTCTATATAGGAATACCATCAGGCACTTACATAAACTTCTTACACCCTTTGAATAGATTCTGGCACCGATCCTTTAACTCATCAGCTGTTTCTTCAATAGAAAATAACTGTTCCATGGAAAATAAATAAATTACTGCAAGGTACCATCATTCTTAATCTGGTAAAGGACAATTTGTTTTCCAAAAAACAACTACAAACCCAAGATAAATGATCATTATAAATAGTACTATTTACTCAGACAATATAAACAAATTTTGCATATACATACAACTATACGTCACCTTCTTGCCATATCATAATATTTCTTCTAGAAATCTTAAAAAGTGAAAAGATGGTGAAATATGATTAGATGTGTATGTGTAAAACTTGTTTACATCTGTATAGAGTTATTAAACACAATTAAGAAATGGGAGCGGATCTCATTTTTGGATTAAGTTTATTGCAGAAGGTATTTTGACAGATAGATCTCGACAAAACTACTAAACTCATAATACAAAAATGCATTGTGCAAGAATCCAAGTTTCATTCCTTTTTGTAAATATTATACCCGATTGATTCCTATGATATAGGAACAAAAAATATAAATGACAGAAATGCACATGCTTCTTAGAGGGGAAAATAGCAAAAGTTATAGGAATTGAAAAGGACAGCCACACGAGTAGAAAGAAAAGTAGATAACAGGGAATCATCGTTGTGAACACAATGAAACAATGATCAATCAAACTGACAGTAAGAGCAGAATTTATTCAACGGGGAAAAGCCTGTCTATCCAATCCCACGAGTCCAACATTGGATAAGAGATGGTCCGACAATGTGTTTATAAGTGGATGCAATCCTCACCTCACAAGCTTATTTTGTGAGGTTATGCTAGGTTCAACCATGATTTCTAATAATCACTTTATTTAGAGCAGCCATGAACTATGAAGCATCGACACAAATGTCAAGCACGACACTGACACGTCTTCGCCAATAATTATTTGAAAAAATGGCACAATTGAATGAATTTAATCACATGTGTCGATGTCAGACAACAACAGACACAGACACACGTCTTTGAACAAAAGTGTTGGGTGTTGAATAGGCCATAAAGAAAATGGTAATGGCAGCTAATTGTAACTAAATCCTTCCTTGTTACTGGTTTCAATCAAATCAAGGAAAATGGGGAATAAAAAAAGTTGGCTACGGTGATATATAACAATATAATAAGAAAAGAAAAATAATGTTGAAAAAGTAAAGTAAATCTGAAGAGAAAGTGAATTGAATTGAATTGAAGATAGGATAGGAACCTGTTTCTGGAACATTGGAGAATCATCAAGCTTCACGAAAGAAGATGCCATTGCTGTGTGTGTCTGATCTCGCTGGATGTTCTTGTTTTGTTGTTGTTGGGTGAAGCTCGGTTAGAGTTTAGATCGCATGTCAATCAATACATACATTAACATAACATACACATCAATTATTCAAAGATTGGAGAATGGCTGACGTCACTACACTTTTTTTTTTTATTCTTTATAAAAAAATTAATATATAGTATTAAGAAAATATGTAGCAAATTTAAATGCGTTTATTTTATCGATAGATCTTTTTAAAATATATTTTGTATATTGATGTGTCAAACTTTAACTTTTCAACTTTTAAAATATATCTAAGAAAATGAATTTATGGCATTCATTTGGCACATTTGTTGCAACTTTCTGATCATCTCATCCAATTTAGAAGTATTTGGTCTATTGTTAACAATGGTTAGACATTCATTTGATGCATTTGTTGCTTTTGATCTTCATGAATAATGGTTTTGATCACCTATATATTTTTTGTGTTGGTTCCTTTTTTGTTTTGTTGTGATTTTATATTTGATTGTAGATACTTGAATTTTATCCTTGTTGTACATGGTTGAGATTCTTTGTTTGGTTTAATATTTCATTTTGACTTTTTCAAAAAAAAAATCATATAATAACTTGTATATGAGCTTGTATTTAGTATATAAGTTAGCTGATTGGAACTAACTTGGACAATGTTTGACAAAAATACCACTATACAACCAACTTAGATGCAGATTCTAAATTTAATTCATAAACTTCATGTTTTAGCGTTAGCAATATAAAATTCATTATTCATCTGAGAAAGTGTTTTCAAAACATTTGTCGTGTGCAAAAGTTCAATCACAAAATACACAACGCCTGTGGCAGGGATGATAACGGTTCTTTCAAATCTTGTGCTGCATAACAATTCTTCTGTGTAACATCACCTAGGCAAAGTATTTTACATCAAACGTGAACTTGCTTAGCATTTGCAAAGACTATGTTTGGTAAAAAATATCAGATAATGGATAAGTGAACTGATTGAATTTGCAAGAGCGTCAACATATGTGTACTTGATATCGGCAGGGGAAAGGGATCCTAGTAACTGGAGTTGAGAGGCAAGTAAAGTAAAGTCAAGCACCAACCCTTTGTTTTTTTTTATATGTAAATGCACTGCATAATCAGAAGAAAAGTCTTTTCATTGTGATCCATCACTTATAAATGAGTGATAACAATCTCACAGCATGCAACAAAGATGACATCAAACCTATAGATCAATCCTGAGACCGATGAGGAATATGATTTCACTGGTTTTCCTGTCATGGCAACTTAAAGATAAATACATAAGCAGTACAATGAAAAACTGCTAATGGTTGCTGAACCTTTGTAAAGATTTCGATTAGTCAGTGACACAAATATGTTCTTACATAACAGAAATGCGCCAGATTGTGAAAAGGATAAATGATCACAAGCTACCCAAGAGTAGCTAATACAGTGTTTCATTAAAACTACTAGAACAATCTTTAGCAAAGGTCTTTTATAGATGGCATACTACAAGGGACCAAAAACATGATAATTAAGGAGGGTAGAAAAGGAGCAAAAGAGCTAACTATAAAACCTCAAAGAAAAAACCACAAACTAAACAGAGTGAAATTATAAATAAAGAAGAAATAGCATTACATGTCTAGTCCATTAAACCAAAATGACAACACCATGTCTTCACCTATTCTTCTTGGGCATCTTTGTTTTTCTTTTTCTTGTGCTTCTTCTCACTTCTATCAGCATTGCTCTCATCCTTTCCGTTACTGATCTCTGCAGCATTATCTTTGGCTTCTTTGTCTTTCTTCTTTTTCTTCTTCTCAGACTTGTCCAGTTCAGGCGAACCAACTTCACTCGTTTCCTTGTGCTTCTTTTTCTTCTTCTCAGACTTCTCCACTTCAGGAGAACCATCTTCACCCTTTTCCTTGTGCTTCTTTTTCTTCTCCTTTTCAACCTTCTCCTCATCAGAAGATGCAGCAGCTCCATTCTCTTTATCCTTCTTCTTTTTCTTCTTCTTTTCTTTCTTCTCATCTTCAACCTCCACAGCCGCGTCATCTACTTTCTTGGTCTTCACTTTTTCTTCACCGTCCACTTCAGCAACTTTGGACTTCTTAGCCGGAGCAGGGCTATCGGCAGATTCATGTTTCTTTCTCTTCCGCCCTTCCCCATCTCCATCCTTCTTGACCTTCTCACCCTCTTCATCAGCTACCTCTTTCTTCACATCTTCAGTTCCAGTAGCAGCCGCCATACCAGCAATCACGGCGTCCCCACCAGTAGGCAAAACAACATTCCTCATCCACTCTTGAGGAGTACTCCCATTTGGCTTCCCATGCTTATCCAGCTTCCCTGCAGCAATCAGCTTCTTCTTCATAGAAGCCCTAGGACCCAAACCCCATTTCCTCGGATAAGTATCCCTATCCATAACCACCCTCTTGATCTTAGCAACAATACCATGATCACAAGTAGCCATAACAGCAGTAGTCATCTCAGCAATACCAAGGGCAATAGCTTCACCCTTAGTAGTCATAAGCACAACCTCCTCACCTGGTTCAATATCATTCTCAAACCTAAGTAACCCCGGAATCATCAACTTAGCACCATAACAAATAGCATTCACAGCCGAATCCTTAACGACCAGCCTCTTGTAACTAGTCAAAAGAACCTCCAAAGGCATAACAACCCTCCTCAAATAAGTCTCATCGCTCTTCTCCTTATCGTAAACATACTGAGCATCCATAACATCATGCATAGTAACCATATTATCCTTCTCACCCATAATCCCAGACCTAACCCTCCTAAGCTCTTGCATATGACCACCAACACCAAGAACTAAACCCAAATGAACACACATAGTCCTAACATAAGTACCCGCCTCACACGAAATCCAAAACACAACTAAATGTTTCTCAGCATCATATTCAAGCATCTTACTTTCATAAATAGTTCTAATCCTAAGTTGTCTCTTAACAGCAGAAATCAAAGGTGGTCTTTGAAAAACAGCACCAGTTAAAGTTTCAAGAGCACGAGCTACCTTAGCAACATCAGGAACAGCAGAATGAAGCCTAGCAATACAAACATATTCTTTTCCAGCACCTTGTTGAGACTTCACTAACCTCGTTGCTCTGTCAATACAAACAATCAAATTCCCAGTAACCTTAGGATCAAGAGTACCACTATGACCCGTCTTCTCGACACGAAGAATACGCTTGATCCAAGCAACGACCTCATGAGAACTAGGGTTAGCAGGCTTATCAAGATTGATAACACCATATTTCAGATAATCAGCAATGGGTCGTTTGAGAGGTGAGTGACCAGCTGGAAGGGGGGTATAGTGACCAGTACGGACATTGAGGCGGTCGTAGTTTTTCAACAAAATGGGCCAGTTTGAGGTGTCGATTGTAGGTGCAAGTTTTTCAGGTTTGATCATGAAATCTTGTTGGTTTTGAGGTTCTTCTGGTTCTGTATGTTTGTTGGTGTTTTTCTTCTTCTTCTTGCCTTCAGAGAGAGATGGGGACATGGTAATGGAAGACATAGCCACAGAACCTTGAAATGGGTTTTGGCTGTGAACTAGGGTTTATGGTAAGCGGCAAGAAGGGTCTGTTCTGTTTCAGTGAGCTTTTTACGCCTACAAATAAACAACCTCTGTGTGTGTTTTTTTGTTGACATAAAACCCTAGTTTTGGTTAGGCTCTTCTTGTTGGGTTTAGTGTTTGGGCTTCGTTTGTTCTTTTTTTGCACCCCTGATTTTGCTATTAGACATAAGGTTTTTAATTTTTGTTTTGTTTTTTGTCTTGTCTAGAATAAATGAGATTTGTCTAGTGGGTGGATTCTAGGGTGAGAGTCCAATTAGGTCCCTCACCGGTGAACCACGAGAAAAACACCAATGGATTAAATAAGTGGTTCAGATTTATTTAAATTAAAAGAGGGAACATGTAGAACTGCTCACATTCAATCATATTCTGCAATGGTTTCACCCGTTGTTAACCGTAATTAATTGTTACGAACCGAACCAA
>Ga0315914_1011767_pt1 | contig 10344 bp, 11 predicted proteins | sample MpolenodulesMG_FD_203920 | JGI IMG/M metagenome (GOLD analysis project Ga0315914, IMG submission 203920) | Medicago polymorpha root nodule microbial communities from Los Angeles, California, United States - elongated nodules | ecosystem: Host-associated > Plants > Roots > Nodule | place: USA... | reverse complement strand
TTACATTAAGGCCTAAATACATTTTCTAAATGACTAAAAATGGAGAAATAAATATACAATGAATAATGGGTGCAGAATAATAAATTTAAATGGATGAAAATGCATGAGAATAATAAAAGAAATGCAATGCTAACGAAACAAAGGAAAAAAAACGCGGAAAAGGAATTAAATTACAGCAAGGGGGGGTGCAGGCAGTAGGCAGGGGATGTTAAATAGCAAGCAAAAAAGATAAAGGGGGAAAAGCAAAATGGGCCTTGCTGGATCGGTTTGCAAGGCCTAGCGGGTTTGGGTGAAGGCTGGGTCGACCCAGTTGGACATGGGTTGGTGAAACAAAGGCCGTCCGATTTGAAATCAAACGGCTTGGACTTGAGGACGCACAGTAGCAGTATAGCCGCGCGTGCACAGGATTCGGCAGCTATATAAATAGGTGGTGGGAGAAATTCCTTTCATTTTTCTATAACCTTTCTCTCTCTTATTTCTTTTTGAGAACCGAAGCTCTCTTCTCTCTCCTATCTTCTCTCTTCTTCTCCGATGGGAGATGTGGTGGCCGGTGGTGACGGCGCGGTGGCCAGCCGTCATGGACGGCGGCGCCGCCGCTGTTAACACCTTCTTTTCTTGTTTTTTTCTCGGTTTTTAGATGCTTTTCTCATCCTCTACACTCTCCTCACCTCAAAATTACTATACAACAAATATTAAGCCCTAGATCTAAGCATAAGTGAAAATATACCTTTGTACGGATCGGCTTTGGTGCTTTCGCCTTCGTGACGCGGCCGACTGGTTCGAAGGGACTGGTTTCGTGGTACAGCTGAGATGTATGGGACGGATTCGGCACCGGTTCGTCGGTGGTGTGCTCGGTTCTGGTTTTATTTGTTCTTTGCGATTTGCTTTTGGTTTTAGGGACTGATGCGAGTTCTTGATGTGTGAAAATGATTGTTGTAAAAATTGATGTTGTGATTTGTGTTGGTTTGGGTATGATGTGCGATTCTGGTTGTTAAATTGTCGCAGGTTCTTGTTCTTATTTTCGGTCCCCAAGACTGTGTGTGCAGGTTTTGATTTATAGTGCTGGATTTTGATTCCAGGGTTTGTTTAAAGGATGCAGAAAATCTGCACTTTGGATTGGAATGAAAGTTATGTTTATCAATCAATGTGCTGAGTTTGTGGAACAGATGAGAAGCGTGAATTGGTTTGGAATGGCCTGTGTGAGCCGCGTGATGTGTGTTTGGATGAGGACCACCTTTTTTGGACATTATTTGGACAAAATAAAATAATAAACAAAAGAGATAAAGACTAAGAAAGAAATAAAAGAAAATGAAAAGAAATAGTGACTAATAAGAAAAAGATAAAAATTGAAATTAATTACAAAATAAAAGATGGAATTAAAGATAAAAAAATAAAAACAAAATAAAGAGAGAAGAGGGCCCGACTCGGAATCAAATATGAGGTATTTTAAAATACCTCTCTGCCGAATTTTTCATTGAAAATTAGAGACTAATCGAGGTCAGACCATGTATGAATGTAGGTCCCAACGACATGTGTCAGTGACATGTTAGGTCAAAAATTGGGGTATGACAGATCTCACATAACAAATTAGAAACAAATATAACAACTCCTAAAAAGTAGGAACATCTTTAGGAACTGCCAAACAACACCACCAAGGGATCCTAAAATATTGTTTATACTTTAGGAACAAATCACCCAGCTGATTTTGGACAAAAAATACGTTACTTGGTGAACAAGAAATAAGGAGTGGTTTCCTTAAAAAGATAAAGCTTGCGTAAACCAAGCCACATAAACAGGGCACACTGAACCGTGCCAAGATGTTGGAACATCGTATCCAGCATCATACATGAGTATTTGTTTTAGCAACAATGAAGCCAATACTCAAATACCCAATATAGTGGTTTCGAAAATGATTAAAAACTACACCGCAAACATTTGCAACCTCTTCAACTCGGACCCCGTCGACATCAATAAATAAAAAAGCATTTACCCTACGCCTTGCAGCCAAACTACCATGAAAGAATTTTGAATTTGCATCACTTTCACGGAGCCAGTTAAGCCCTGACTTTTGCCATTGAATACTCGCATGTAATTTTGATAAAGAAAGAACTTCAGAAGAAAACAAGTGAACCTCCCCTAACTCATCATATGCTAAATCGTGATCCTTCGCCTTAACATCCAACCAAGATAAACGATCCTTTACATACTGAATTTTTCTTGTTATATTCTGTGTATGAGTCTGGTGCCACAATTTCAAGCAACCTTTAATTAATTTTAATTTTTCCTTGAGAACATAGCCACCCCACCCATCTACCCTGGAAGATTGCCATTTCTCTGTAACAAACTCTTAATAACCAGGTAAATCGGACCAACATTTCAACATACGATTCGGTCTTGGTCCCTAATTAGCTTCATCGACAGTCAACAAAATAGGACAATGGTCATAAACTGATCGTGGAAGGGCCACCTAAAAGCAGTTAGGCCACGAGCTGATCCACTCTTTTGATAACAGAAAACGATTCAAACGACTCATAGATAAACCATCCCCCCTATACCACGTGAAATTCCTCCCACACGGCGGCAAATCAACCAGCACGACATTATCAATGAAATTGTTAAAAGCTGAAAAGTCCTCAGAATTACCACCAATAACTCTACTCTTTGATTCGGACTCCGAACGAATGGCACTAAAATCTCCCGACACACACCATGCACGCCTTACATCAGTTTGAATCAAATCCGTTAACCTCTCCCAAAGATGCTCACGACCCCCATTATCACAAGGCACATACACATTAGCGATTGCAAAGTCAACAACGCTCTTTATAAAACGACCTTTAATGATCAAAACATTTTCAAAGCTCATAGACACATGAAGATCAACCTCACTAGAGTTCCAAAGAGTAAGAATACCCCCTGCTGCCCCCATAGATGGACAATACGAAAAACCGTAAGACTCAGATCCCCACAACGAACAATACACAAAATCATCAACCACCTGCAACTTAGTCTCCTGAATAAAAACAAAAGGATTTGTCTCCCTCACCAACCTCTAAACCTCCCTCCTCTTCTCCCACCCTCCTAAACCCCTCACATTAAAAGATAAAAGCTTCTTTGAGACCCCCCACTCCCACACCCACACCGCCCCACTCCCTCACAACCCTCCCTCAAACTCCCTCCTTCCTCAACTTCGGCCCCTTGGCCCGTTCCACCACCTTAACATTTTTATCTCCCTCACCCTTACTCCTAGCTAGCACATCAAACTTATTAGCACAACCCACCTTTATCTTAACCCCCATAGCCTTCCCCACAACAGCAACATCCGCTGCTACCTCATTGGGCTTCCCATGTAAAACCAACCAATTCGTATACTCAGTCGTGGACCCTGTAGATTTAGAGCCACACGACAAAGAAAACCCACCCTTGGACTTTGAAGAAGAACGTGCCATTTTCTTTCGATTTAACTTTTTTATAGCACGAATCAACCTGTACCTGTCCTTCATTGGGAGCCTAGCAATGCGTTTATAATTCAACAAAGATGTGTCACTGTTAGAACCATGCGCCTTAGGGAGTTTATGCCTCTCAATAGAAATATTATTCGAAGTCTTATCCTTTGCAGGTAATGAAGACATCGCCTTTTCCCCCGCAACTAGCCCTTTCATTTTACAAACATTATAACTCCACGGACCTTGATTCATTATTTCTTGCCAACCCGGGGGAGGAATATTATCGCCTCCACCGTCCTTTCTAGCACCCCCACGGACAGCCGCATAAGCTTCCTCTAATCTATGCACTGCTTCTTTCAAATTTTTCTCCTTTTTTCCAGAAACATGCTTACTTCCTTTGGACCATTCTTCCTATAACTGATCCACTAAAGTATTCACCAAAGGCTTACTATCATGCATGCCCGTGGGTTCAGAACAATTAGAAACATTCTCCGCCTCATACTCCACCAGACAAGCATCTTCCGCTAAACCAAACTCAAGGTCTACACATATCCTAATCCCTTGAAAAAAAAAGAAAAAAAAAGTCATATCCTAATCTATTCGGTTTTTCAATTTGAATGTCATCCACTACTTTTTTAAAATCAAGTTAAAAAATTACATTTGTGAGACCCCCGTTACCAAGATCTATAGATGCGCATTATACAAGCCCTTAACTTCATAAGAATTCACGGCTTGAAGATTCATATGACCCCAAATCCATCTTTGCCATTAAAATATGTTGAATTCCCACTACAAAAATACGTTGAATGTAATTTCATAATCTAAAATATGAAATATTTTTCAAATTTTATTCAACTTTGCAATTTTGATCTACTCAATAAAAACTATTATTTTGATAGTTAGATCAATGAAATTTAAAGTTTGCAAATAGTTATTATTTATTAAGTAGAGTAATTCTTATAAAAGTTAGTTATGAAGTAAGTTGATTTCCTATCCATACAACAATATCTTATCAATTACTAATCTTGTTTAGGGAATTTGACGACAAGACAAAGTAAATCAAACACATGGATATGTTTGCATTGCACTCGTAACTTAATACAAAACAAAAAGGCTAATGAAGTTTTTTTTTAAGGAACCAAAAAAAGTCATGAAAAGAAAGCAACCACACTTGAGCACGAATTTGTACTCAATCCAAAAATAAAAGCAAAGTCTTAAATAATTCGGGTAGGTTTCATTATCATTGAAAGAGTCAACAACAAAGAAAAACTATATGATAGAAATTGAGGTACTGGAATTGGGTGGGAAAGCGATTAGAGGAACAATCACATTCAACTAGATTGAACTTTCGGATAGTGATCAATTCAATCAAATGAAAGTGGCCAAATCCCTTGGACTAAGACACTCGCCAATTCAATAATGGTACGAAAATCTCAATTTAATGGTGGTCTTTATCACTGAATTAATCATGCGTCATAGATGCATATATATATATAGAGAAATGTTAGCAACATACATTTTAACACACACTTTTTGACACACACTCTGTGATTGGTTAAAATTCACATGAGACCCACTAAGTTTATATGGGACCCACATGAAATTGTTGACCGGTAAAATGTTGAAATTGTTAAGTCGTACATCGTGATTGGAATTTAAACCTCAGTCCTTTTACTTGTGTGTGAGTTTCAATAATTATTTCACTAGCTATCCCGATTGATGTGTTAGGTCAACATATGTCACCAATGGAGTATCGTATTATCCTTAGATATCGTCTTATGATTCCACTATTTTATATTGATGAGGTGTGCCCTATTTGTCGTAAGGCGTGCCTGGATACTTTTGGGGAGCATGTCGTTCATTGTAAGAAGCTTCCCGGCTTTAAGTACAGACACGACTTTGTTAGGATGTACTTTTTAATATATTCAGACGGGCAGGGGTATCAGTGAAGAAAGATGCGCCTGTGAACTTCCTGACTGACACACTAGATAGAAGATCAACACTCAGGCCTGCGGATGTTATGGTGTACGGATGGGTAGGAGGAAAACATGCATGTGTAGACTTGACTGGGGTTTCACCACTTGTGAGATTAGGTGTCGGGTCTTTTACCGTAGGACAGATAGCCCTAAAAACTGCGTCAAGCAAAGTGGCCAAACATGAGAAAGCGTGTTCTGACAATCAACATGTTTTTATATCATTTGCTTTTGACACTTTCGGTTTCCTAGCACCAGACACTGTTGACCTTCTACATAGAGTTCAAAAGGTCATGCATAGCAATGTCACGTCTCCTAGGTCCATGAATGTTGTGTTTACGAGGATTAGCTTTGCCATCCAAAAAGGTCTAGCGGCGCAGCTTGTTGCCCGCTTGCCTTCTATTCAAGTGTAAATAAGGTTTATATAAGTTAAAATCAATTCTTTGTCATTTCGTCTGTATAAAACAAAAAAAGCTACTAAACTCTCAAATTACTATATGTTTTCGGACGGAGGGAGTGATGTTCTTTTACATTTTTTGAAACATCAACTTATAAGTTTATTTTTTGTGGTGTTCGGAGTTCGAACCCCAAACCTCGAACCTTACATATATTATGCATTTTCTTTACAAACTGAGATAAGTTCACGGGGATATTTTTCTGTCTTTTTTCAATTTAGGTTAGCTAGCTTAGTTTCTTAAAAAAAAAGTTTTTTTTTTTTTTTTAATAATCAACTTATAAGTTTATTACCCAAAATAACTTATAACATATAACCCAAAATCGCCCAAAATGTAATTAATTATAAGTTGTTGTTTTACAAAATCACCACTCGCCCAAAATAACTCAAAAATACCCTTTTCCAAATTTTCCTCATTTGAGTGAAGCCTTCCTAAAGTTAATATGTTTTTGTTATTATGTTTCAAACCATTCTTTTGAACTTAGTGATTGTATCGTCTTACAATCAACCCCATTTCCTCTCCATTAGGAGAATCTTCACCGAAATCACTATCTTATTGAACTAAAAAGGTCACCTTGGAAGAAGAGGCTTTTAACGCGATGAACTTCTTCTCCTTCTTCTTAACATTTTCCTCACTAACTTTCAACCTTGTGATTTCATACTCATGTTCCTTGAGCTTTCCAAATAAGATGGTGATATCTAGAGAGTTGAGATTTCGAGACTCCTTGATGGCGATAACCTTTGGTTGCTATTCCCTAGTTGTACATCTTAAGACCTTATTAATTCAATCTTTGTTTGAAATTGTTTTACCAAGGTTTTGTAGCTTATTAACTATATGAGTAAATCTCATTTGAATAGAAGTGAGGTTTTCATCTTATTTCATATGATACAACTCATATTATTGAGCAAGTGAATTAATGTTTGATTGTTTAACGTCTTTGGTACCCCCATAGAGGGTTTCTCACGTGTCCCACATTGCTTTAGCCATTTTACAATATGAAAGCGAGTGACACTCATGTACGCTTAAGGCCAATATGAGTGTGTTCCTCGCTTTCAAATTGTATCGGAATTTATGTTTATCATCGGTTGTTCAATCGGCCTTAGGCTTGTTTTGCATGACATCGCAAACGTCTATTTGCGATTCAAACCACCCGTTGACGACAACAACCCAAACATCCATGTCAACCGATCGTATATGCACCCTCATGCATTCTTTCCAATATAAAATATGTTGTACGCCCCTTTAGGATCCTTGCTCGTCATATAAACTCTTACGTTAATTAAATCGTGACCGAATAAACCAAGCTCGTGATGCTATTTGTTGGCCGATATGATGAATACAATCATAATAGACGTGTAACATCACATAATCACAGAAAAACACGACCCCTTTAATTTTATAATAAATATTAACCTCCCCTAAGGTCTTTTAAAATATATATTAAATCCCTTTTCATTTAACACCATTAGTACTCTGTTAGAAATTAAAAATGTAGTGTCTTATTGATGATGGCAATCTTACTCTACCAAACGATTGAATATTTCTCCCATTGTTGTAAGCTTTTCAATTCTTACTTTTTTTTTCTTCTCTTATTTCAAATCTATTGTTGAAACTGCTCTCAATTGATGAAAAAATCTGCAAGAAACCTGCATAATCTTATTTCCATGTTAGCAAGTTGTATAAAAAAATCATTACCATCCCATTAATTTGGTTTTTTATTTTGACCAAACAATTATGAACAGCAACATATACATAGAGTTTAGGGGAGGTGAGTGTATTTTCCCCTAGAAAATAAATGGACACCGAAACTTGTTTCTAAACTTTTCACTAACTTTCTGATGAGTCAATAATGAGTTTATTTTATTTAGATTTAATAATGAGTCAATAAACTTTTCACTAACTTTCTGATGAGTCAATAATGAGTTTATATAATATTTAAGTTTATTTTATTTAGATTTAATATGTTTTATTTACTTTTTAGAGCTGTTTTACTTCAATTGCAAGTTATTTTATTTTAAGAACAAATATTTCAAAGATTGCGTCTTGGAGCAAAAGAAAGGTGATTTGGAGCTGATTCGTGCCAAAAATATGAAGATTCTGGACAATTTTATCAGGCATGGCCGTGCCTACCAGTGGCATGGTCGTGCCTGCAGCTTTTAAGCTAGCCTCACAAGTCATAGACACAGGCACAACCCGTGCCTCCAGTGGCATGGCCATGCCAACCCTCCAGACAGCTTTTTGCTGCTTTTGCTTCTTGTACAAGCTGCCTATTTTGTTTTTGACCTAAAGCCCATGATTTCTTGTGGAACATTTTATTGATGTATTTTTTGGGGCTTAAGTAGTTGTAGACTATAAATAGAGTAGCTAGAAATCACAACAATTCATCTTTTGTTCTTGGAATTCAATAGTGACAATTGTCTTTCTTAATAAAAGTACTTTCTTTTATTTTCTTGTTATTTTATTTATGTTCTTCTTCTTCTCTTCTATTTCTACGATGAACATGAGTGAGTAGACTCTTCTTGTCTTGGGATTGTTGGATGAATCTAATGACCTAATCCTAATCAAACTAAGTCTCGAACCCTAATTTTAGATAAGTATACTTTCTAATCTAATTTCACCGTTTTTATAATGAATTAACAAATATCAAACTCATAAAGCGACAGCGGAGGGTTAGTATTTGTTAATTCATCATCACAAATATCAAAGCGAATCATCGAAAGAAGAAGTTTTTATATTGGAACAAGTGAAATTAGACAAGGATTGGAAAACATGAGAATAGTCTAGCAAACCTTGAGACATATAAAGTTTTGTTCTTCAAGGATTCTAATAGCGATCAACCATGAGAATATGCGTGGTTTCTAGAGGAACACACTCACTGAAACCGAAAGGAGATGTGATATGCTTAAGAGAAACTTGTGTTTGGAAACTAGGTCCAATATAAAGTTTAGGTTTAGGGTTTGGTTTGTGAAGGGTTTGTCACCAAGATGAACCAATAATCTCAAGGCGCCTTTTATTATTTATTTTCACCCGTTAAAAATCTAATCTTTACAACTGAACTTTCTTCTAATCATCAATAAAAGTTAATTGAATTGAACAACTCCCTGTTGGAACGATACTCTCTTTTTACTACTTCGGTAGAACCGTGCACTTGCGGTTTTACTTCATCACTTTCAAAAACTAACTTGTATGCAGCGTGTAATCTAGAATGAACGAGTGTTGTAAAAAAAACTATTGACATCAATCAAAACAAAATTCAAAAAACAAAACTAAAAAGACAAAACTTCATCATTCAACTTCTTCATTCAGTTGTTCCTTTTTTATCTGTTCTTGTATTTCTTGATTTGGTTAGTGTCCCTTCTTTGATTTCCATTCTCTTTGTTGTCACGGTTTTCAACTACCAAAATTTTGATCACTACAGAAATGGAATTTTCTCTCCTCTCTCCTCAGTCACATTTCAACGGTGATCTACCAACTCTCCGGTGAAGCTCCGGTTGTGTTTTTTCCGTCAAATCTTCTTGATTTCCAGTGTTCTATCAACTCTCCAGTGACGCTTCGGTGGCAATTTTTTCGTCGATTCTGCCTGATTTCTGGTCGTTTTCTTGTTCTTCTTCCATCTCTCCGATCAAATCGATGATGGTGTACTGGTCTCTCTTGATTCGACCAGGTTCATCCCAATTTGAAGTGAAGGTTTTTTGGTCTTTTCCCACTCCACCTTTGAGTTCGAGGTGGTTCTCCGGCGAGGTTCTATCTTCTCCGCTTCATTCTGCATCTTCCTCTGGTGTTTGATTTTACTTCTGGTTGGATATATTCTGGGTTTTTGTTGGAGCTGCGGAGTTTCTTCTCTTTACTGCTTCAGTCTATTTTCCTGTTTGAAGCAGATTTGGTTCTCGTCGGGATGTCGTCCATTTGTCCTTGGCCTTGCTTAGCTGCCATGGAGCCAGCGGCGAAGCCATCGGCATCGGGCAAATCCTTTGCACAAGTTCTATCTTCCTCCAATGAGCCCCAATTGATTCAATTGCCTCCTAAAATTGTGACGGGAACCTCGGTACGTGTTAAAGTTTCTCAAGTTGAATATGAATCTGCACAAAGGTGATCCGCCATTACCAACTCAACCTTGATTCAATTGTCAATATAACGTCCATGGCAGAGTTACTCTGCACAAAGGTGATCCACCATTACCAACTCTAGCTCTGAAAAAGAAGCTCTCTATTTTATTGCCTAATTTGTGCAACTGGAACATTACACGAAAGGGTTTCTTCAAATTCCACTTCAGTACCATTGAAGATATGCGCAAAATTTGGGCACTGGGTGTGGTGAACCTGAAGCTAGGGTTTCATCGTTTCTCCTATAGGATTAATTCCTTCAGGTGCTTCAATCAAGTTCCAAACTTGATTTGTGTACATGGAATCCATTTCAGATTTCATGGCTTCAAGCCACTTCTCAGATTCAGGACCAGTAATGGCCTCTGTG
>Ga0315914_1011766_pt1 | contig 10345 bp, 3 predicted proteins | sample MpolenodulesMG_FD_203920 | JGI IMG/M metagenome (GOLD analysis project Ga0315914, IMG submission 203920) | Medicago polymorpha root nodule microbial communities from Los Angeles, California, United States - elongated nodules | ecosystem: Host-associated > Plants > Roots > Nodule | place: USA... | reverse complement strand
TAAAAGACACCTTTGTGGGTGGCTTCTAGCAAAACCCTATATATATATATATATATATATATATATGAAAGAGTAAGTTAGCAAGCCTACTCCCACTTGCTTTTTACCAAAAAACCATTTCTATTATTTTAAACTAATATCGAGCAATTTGTTGAGCTTCGTGGATATTCATGTTATCATGTAAGTAATTCATGTATAATCTGCAAGAAAACTAATTTATCATGTAAGTAATTCATGTATATATATTGCAGGTTATACCAAACTACTTGAAAGCTTGGTAAAGCACACTTCGAAATTATCAATTTCCTATAGGATCCTTCACAAGAAATTAGAATGATAGAATTGTTGAATTAGAGGGTTTTCATTTTTTAGAAAAGATGTTTTTTATGTGAATTCTTTCAGTGGCTTCTTCATTTTGAATTTTGTTGAACTTAGCAAGTTTAGTTATGATCCACCATGGTAACAGTGTTACTATGTTAGTCGGTACCAACGTTTGAGAAATTTGTGAAATTTAAGAATGCGGTTAGGTGTTCCGTGATATCTTTTGGTTAAAAATAAAATAAAATTCAATCACAATTACAATTCTACCCATTAGATAAAGTTGTTTTAAAAACAAAAAAATTGGTTTTTTAGTAAAAAGCAAGTGAGAGTAGGTTTGCTAACTTACTTCTCCATGTTTTTAGGTGGGAGTAAGTTAGCAATTCCCATATATATATATATATATATATATTCAAAAATGGATGATATCAAAGACATTGAATCTCACATTATTGTTGACTTTGATCTTTAGCGGAAGCAATTGACTTGGTTGTTAGCGGTTGAAGTTTGTAGTTTTAATGCCATTTTAGTTTCTGAAATTTCTATTTGTATTATTTGAATGAATGACTCGTCTCTTCTTGACAATTTTTTTTTTATAAATTATAGATTCTTAAAAATTAATATTAATTGATTTAAATTGTAATATAAATTAAAATATCCTTTTAAATTATTTTAATTTTTTTTTGAAGAATTATTATTTTAAATTTATCACTTAATTAAAAATTGTTAATTTCAAAATCATCTTGGAGGAGATTTTATGCTAGTGCGCATGATTTTTTTTATTTTTTTTGGAGAAGTTTTGTACGTGTGTTTCACAATTTATGTTCCTTATGATTTTAGTACTCAAGACGAGAAAGTCATGGAACCTGGTCAAAATAAAAATTAAGTGTTGTAAATAAATGTGCGAAGACTCTTAAAGCAAGTAATGAGTCAATGAAATTTATGCTAGGAAATTACTAGTATCACAAGGAAAAGACCAACAAATATCAAGACAATTGAGTACTCCCTCCGTCTCTAAATAATAGTCGTTTAAAGTTTATGCACGATTATTAAGTAAATGATTAATTGTGTTAATTTTGATGGTAAAATTAGTATCATTTACAAAAACATCCTTATTAATTGTAATTAGTGGGAGTAGTTAAGTTGGATGAAACTCAATAAATAAGGGTATAATAATGGAAAAAAATAATAAATGCTGCATTAGTATTTTAAAGTGACAATTATTTTGAGAAAAATAAAAACGAGTAAAGAGACAATTGTGAGACAGAGGGAGTAACAAAAATTCTCCTTTTTTAAAGATTTTTAGTCAAAACCCACCGGAGATGGCTCAAATCCAAGTGTAAAATTAAGGTTTTGCACAAAGCCCACGACCAAGGTCCATATTGATAAAAACAGAACCAAGGCCATAGATAAGTCTTATATAAATACGGCTTCAAGTACAATTCAGTTCGCCGTCGTTCACTGTTCTATTTTGTACTTTAGTTTTCTTAGATTAGGTTAGATTGCTCTTTCATTATGTTTTTCCAAAGGGTTACATAGAGATCTCATGAGATTTTCATCTGAAGATCTATATTTGTTTCTTCTATTTGTTGTTTGATGTTTGAGTTTACATGTAGATATGTTATTCTTTCAATTTTAAAGAATTATAATTTGTTTTATGAAATTCTTCATCAATGAATCATGTAGATCTTCGATTTTTCGAATAATTTGTCGGTTTTTTTTGTAGATCCATGCAAATATATGCAGAACATTTGTTGATGAATATTTCCAGTTTTGACTTGGATATATGACTTCACGATCTTAGTGTTTTGGACTACTTATCAGATTTTATTTACTGTTTGTATGGCAAACCTGGTGCATACAGTGTGGTAACACTCCCTTTCTCCTTCAAAGAAGGAATTAATCACGAGCACATATATATAACATTAACGTTCGTGTTTTATGTATAATATTCATTAAAAGTTTATATAACTCAGGAGTTATAAACGAAAAAAAATTACTTGTGACCTATATTTTATTAATAAACTATTAATATTTGCTTAAAGTATAAAATAAATAAGTTATAGTTTTTTTTGACAAAAATTAAATAAATCGTAGTTATCTAAATTAAAAAAATCATCAATAATATTAGTGTTTGTGTTATCAAAAATACATAATTTAAAAGTAATAAAAAAATGATTGCTTGTATAACACGTAAATTTTTTGTGATGATATAACCCATTACTTGTTAAATAAACTATTAATATCTACCTAATATATGAATTTAAATGGGTCTAATAAATGGACGGTGTGATTAGACCGTTCAGATTAGTCGGTCATTGGATCAAATATCAATTTAAAAAAAAAACTACTTAGAAGTAAGAACAAAAAATAAACAAATCCTAGCTATCTGAGTTGAAAAATTATCAAGAGTGCATGTTTAGAATGAAAATAATGAGCACATGGAGGTAAACAAAATTATTTTCTTATAAATATATGAAATTGATTGAAATTAATAATTTAACCAAACAATTGCCGAGAATTTTCTCTATCAATTTAACATTAAAAAAAATGAATGAATTATCTATTAAATTTGACAAAATCCATGTTAAATAAAATATAATTTAAAATGAAATTTAATGAAAGAGAAAACTGAGAAACAAATAAATAGTTTGAAATAAGGACAAAACTCATGTGAATTTTTTTATGTGTTTTTCATATGATTCTTAATTCAAAATATACTTTTCATGAGTAGTTTAATTAGGAATCATATGAAAAGCACCTAAAAACATACACCTAAAAAAATACACCCAAGTTTCTTGCTGGAATCAAAATAAGGATAAAACCTAGGTGCATTTTCTTAAATGTTTTTCGTGTGGTACTTCTCATGAAATACTCAAAACTACCTGTGATTTCTTAAATCCATAATTTTTTTAAACTTTGTTCTAACACAAAAAAATGAATTTTAATTATGTGAAGAATCATACGAAAAGAATGTAAGGAAAATGCACCAAAGTTTTATTCATAAAATAAAGGATTTTTTAATGACAAATATTAACAATTAGTTGTTAAAAAAGAACACAAAGTATATAAATGAATTAAAAGATCAAATGAATATAATAGTAATAATAAACTCATGAAAGGAAAAAATAAAAGTAACAGTAGCACTAATTAAAAATTTAAATGAAATATTTAGTGGATAAGATCAAAGTAATGTATGTAGTTTGTTGAGATATTTATGAAAAATCAAAACATTAGTTTTAAACAATAAAAAATTGAGAATAAACGTAGAAGTGACACGTGGCATTAAATTTTTTACTTTATATATATACTATTGATAATATTACCAGGCTGTGTTCCCGAATTTCTTCTTTTTCAACCTTCATATTCGATTACATTCATGTTAAAAGAACAACTAAGATAAGCAAATTGAAAATAGTAAATATGATTCAAAAGTCAAAGCAAGAAAGTAAAGTAATGTTATAAATTATAATCTAGTGTAGTGGTTTTTGCAAATAAAAAATCAGAATAAATAACTTCAAGTAATATAATATAGGAGAAACAAAGAGGCCGACAAAGTTACACTAAAAAATGAAGTTTCTAATGATAAAATTATCAACTGAGCCAGTCAAATTATCAACAATTTTAAAGATGCAACTTTAATATCGTAACACGTAGTAAGCGCGCATCAAGAAACCGATCCTAACCGCAAGGGCTGTTAAATCTATAAAACTGAAAAGAAAAAGGAACTGCTATGTTGTAACCGAAAGAAAAAAAATGAGAAAGAACTTTTATGTGGTAACTGAAAGTAAATAATAATGAAAAAGAACTACATCAATAAATAAAGAGCTAATAATAAAAGGGAACTGCTATCAGAAAAGGAACCGCTAGGGCGTTAGTGGCTTTATATAAAAAATGCTTTAGTGGTGTATATCAATTTCGGAAGCAACAATATTTCAACAAAAATGGAAGTTACCTAGTGGTGAAAGTTGTGAAGTGTAGTCATATGGTACCTGATTCGATTCCTTGTAGGCCCTTTTCTTTTTTTAATCATAAAAATTAGTTAGACCGCCAAAAAGGACGGGATTAGGGTTAGGTCAGACTATTTAACATTTCGTATAATAAAGATAAAGATGAAAAGGAAGTTGTGGAACGATTTGAGGGAAACGTGGGAATCTTGATTCTGGATTATCATGCTTCGTTTGGAACATCAACGATGGATGTAGAAGTAGAACTTGAAAATATAATATTGATGATTTGAATATGTTTTTGAAGAAAAAGAAGTCGTTTATGAATAGAAGAATACAGGTGAACCGTGAAAGGGTCAGAAAAATCCTATAGTTTGCTAGCCCACCAAAAACTAAGGGTAGAAACAACAGAGTAATTAGGATACGATTGTTAATAAGTTTAATTTATCATATCCTATTGATGCACCAAACAAAGGGATTTGGATACTCTTATCCTATACTATCTCCCTATCCTGTGCACTAAACGGCCTAATAAATCGTGAATATAAGGCAGACCTACAGGGTAATAAGGACATATAAGTCACTTACATAAAATTTAAGAAAGAACATGCAGTGTCATTTTTATTTGACCTTCATATAATTATGCTTTCTGCACCTCAAAATGAAAATATTCTTATAAATTAGATGCTGGTGCTTAATTTTCATTACTGTAAATTTCAGTTCTCTATTTTAAATAAAACAAATAAATTTTATCGAATTAACCTTGCTCTAATGTTTATTCTAGGTTGCAGAGACTCCACAGGAAACTGCTGAGGAAATTCAAACTTATGCTCGATTCAAATACCCAACCATGACTATAACTCAAGGCAATTTCAGGCTTCATGCAGTTGAAGGAGAATTTACAGATTCACAGATTATTGTAATGCTGGGCGAGAATGGGACAGGAAAAACAACATTCATTCGTATGCTGGTATTCTTTTAGTCTTATTATTTCTTTATTAAACTGCATAATTCTTCATATACTTATTCACCCTCTTCTTTTATTCAGGCTGGTTTGTTGAAACCCGATACTATAGAAGGTAGATCTGATGTGGAGATGCCCGAGTTCAACGTATCATACAAACCTCAGAAAATTATCCCAAAGTCCCAATTACCTGTTAGAAACTTCCTACATAAAAATATCTGTGAGGCATATACTCATCCCCAGTTTATATCAGATGTGATGAAGCCACTACTTATTGAACAGTTGATGGACCAAGAGGTTCAGAATCTTTCTGGTGGAGAGTTGCAAAGAGTTGCCTTATGCGTTTGTCTTGGAAAGGTATTTTATGTTTCATCCTTGGGATTTCTTGTGCACCTTAGTTCTTGTGTCTGCCCTGTCTTTTCTTTCCCTTCTACATTCTTGAATACATTCGTAGTTTCCTATATACCAGTGGAATTTGGCTCTTTCAGAGGGAGTGATTTACTTTAGATTGACGACAATCTATGATCTGCTGTGATTTGTTATGAATGTTCATCAACTGCTGTTTATTTTTTCTATGGTTGAGAGGTCGCACTTCCCCCACTTTTGATAAGCCAAATCTTTGTTGGTGATGTCAGCTGGATTTTTTTCAAATTATGCAATGGAAACAACTTAACTTGGATTTGTTGTGATTGATCTATTTCTATTTCTATCTCTTAAATGTATACATTTTACTAAAAACAAAATATTAATTGAATTCACGATCCATTACTGTTCTACTATAGCAACGTGCAGACATCTATTTATGATGATGTTGTGGCAAGATTTTTGGAACTATATCACTCAGCTTTGTTGTGTGTTTGTTTTTGCTACTTTAGACATCTATTCATTTTGAACTAAATAATATTGATAGTTTTCTAATCAGTTGCTATTGTCCTACAACAACAGCCTGCTGACATCTATCTGATAGATGAGCCAAGTGCATATCTTGATTCGGAACAGCGTATTGTTGCTGCAAAAGTCATCAAGAGGTTTATTCTTCATGCAAAGAAAACAGCCTTTATCGTTGAGCATGATTTCACCATGGCAACTTATCTTGCTGACAGAGTTATCGTTTATGACGGTCAACCTTCAATTAATTGTACTGCAAACTGTCCACAATCATTGGTTACAGGGATGAACCTTTTCTTATCTGTAAGTGTTATTGTTTTTCAATAGTTTCATTAATTCGTTCCTTTTTAAAAATTTAGGGTATATCACCCATGTTAAAATTATAAAAACTATGTTGTGCTCTCTGGTGGTACTTGTTTGTATGATATGTCTAATCAAATCACTGTTGCAGCATCTTGATATCACATTTAGAAAAGACCCAACTAATTTCCGCCCAAGGATCAACAAACTTGGATCAGCAAAGGACAGAGAGCAAAAGAATGCTGGGACTTTTTATTACCTTGATGACTGAGTTTATACTCAAAAGGCAGGTTTGTCTGTACGTTTCTGCATTTGCTATTGCTCTTGTAACACCTACCTTTCATGGCAACTGGAAACTGACTCCGTTTTATTTTGTTGCAGTCTGCTCTTTTACCAATGCAACAGTGCATCATTTTGATACCTTGCCATAAAAGTTAGTCTTTTCCCGCTGAAGGTGTATTTGTAACGGATAGAAGAATCTGCATGCAGGCAGGACATATGTTGGTTGGTGGCACACATGTTCTGTAATATTTAATGCTTATGCTCATGACCAGTTTTTTTTTTTTTTGAGTGGATGGCCAGTTTTATTATGCTTTGATGGGTGAATCTGATTATTACTCGAGTTTATATCGGTCGTTATTGTTCATTGAGAGATTAATTACACCACAGATTAAGTTTATGGCCATCATCTTGGCTTTCATAATTTATCATTTGAATATGTAACAAAGTATACCTTTACTTCAATGTTGATTTTGATATATGGTTTCTTTTTGGAATATTTCCATACTGAGGTTGATATTTTAACACTGGATTCTAGGGTGAGGAATTCACCGCGGTTAATATATTCTTCTCACAAGAAAAAGGTTAACACAACATGTTAAAATATTTTTTTTTTAAGATATCAAAATAATTTATTGGTCAACACATTTATTAATCATATCTCTGTTATACTCTATAATTATTATTAAATTAAATTAACTTTTCATCTCCTGTGTTTTAGTTTTTCACGTTGTCTTCCATTTCTCTTCCATGAATCCAATGGTTGTTTCCTGCAACCACTAGCTTCTACAAACATCAAACATGTGGTTTCCAACAATCCAAAGCAATCTTACTCCCAATTAGTGAGTTAGCAGTAGCATAACAGAAAAAACAGGTGAAGTTGAAAAATCAAAATCCTCAAAATTTTCACCTCCTCCTCCAATCACTTCACAGCTTCTAAATATCCAAACTGAAAATACATCATTTTAATTGAGTCATTCAATTTTATTTCTTAACAATAACATCAACCTCTACAATATTCTATGAAAGCAACAAAGAAAATGTCCCATCAGTTTTTAAAAAGAGAGAGGCTGTAAAAGAATGAGAAAGGGAAGAAGATGAAAGAGTGAATTCAGATTTTGATTTTGATTTTGAAGGGTGATTCAAAAGGGAAATGGGAAAAGAGAATTTGAGTGTTCTTGAGATTGGAATGAACAGATTTAGGGGCGGAGAGCATGAGGAGTTTGCACTTAAATTATAAAATAAATAAAATAAAATGTTATTTAGGAACTGCAGGTTACAAGTTAAATGAATTTAAAAAGTGGAACAAATAGCTAATTTTCATCGGGTGTGTTAAAAGAGAGTGCTAAAAGGTGTGACCCTAGCATTTTTCATAAAACAATAGATTTTTTGGTCTAGACATTTATGTTGGATTGAACTTTGACTAATCCAAATCAAACTGGCTAGATTCACATTTCACACATGTAAAGTTCTCCTAACCTTTATCAAGAGATCAAATCTGAAACGATACTTAAAGAGTTTTATCATATATTATATCACATTGATAGAAATTAGGTCGAAAGTTGGGCAGCTATAGATTTGTTAGCACCTATAGGTGGAAAGTTGGGCAGCTATAGATGGTCTTTTGTTACACAATAACCACAGAAAAGTTTCAGCCTTTACCAGGTAACAGATCTGGGCCATCAACATAAAAAACTATTAAATCTAGGGTTGTTATTAAACTTTTCCATCAATGGAAAGAATTTTCATTTCCCATACTAAACCCCACCATAAAAGCAAAGAGAGAGAGAGAGAAAGCCATGAAGTTTTTTGATCAAGTGTTAGAGAGAGTAATATGGTGTTCTTAATATGATCCAATGGTGCACAAAAAACTTGTGTTTGGTGCACAAATTTGTAATTTGTGCATCCTAAATGCCACCTTTCGAAAAGCTGGATTTATTTTGAGATTAAGAGCATGTTCGTTATAATTTATCATTTTTTTTAAAATAATCACTTTTAAGAGTTTTGCATCCGTTTGCCACAGTTTTTTAAAAAAAAAATCAGAATCTAAAAATAATATAAAAACAGCTTCAAATTAGCAGCTTCTCAAAAAATAAATTTTTTTTAGAGAAGAGATGAAATATGGTTTAAAAGATTGAACTAATTTTGTAACAAAAAAAATCCCTTTTATATAGTTGTATCCAAACAAATTAAATTATTTGTTTAAAATAATGATTTTTATCGTGGTAAACGAACACAAAATAGATTATGATTTTTCATAAAATCTCTAAAATATATGCTGACATATACATAATAATGATTTTTATCGCGGTAAACAAACACAAAATAGATTATGATTTTTCATAAAATCTCTAAAATATATACTAACATATACATGTTTGATGAATCTTCCAGTTATCTTGATGTGAAACTGAGGCTAAAAGTTGCTAAAGTTGTTCGGTCATTGCTCTAGCCTAATAGGTTTGTTTCTTTTCCTATGTGGTTTCTGCTCTAAATATTGTTGATATCACTGTGCATTGTCATTGATTTTTATCAAGAATCTTTATTTTATTTGAAATCCTCTTTTTTTTTTCCTTTTATTTTTTCTTTTTCCAGTTATGTAATTGTTGTCCAGCACGATCTTAGTATTTTGGACTACTTATCAAACTTTATTTGTTGTTTGTATAGCAAACCTGGTGCATACAGTGTGGTGTGGTAACACTCCCTTTCTCCTTGAAAGAAGGAATTAATATTTTCTTGTCCGGCTTTGTTCCGACAGAAAATCTTAGGTTTCGGAACGTCTCTCTTACTTTCAAGGTACATATAATCTATCCCCTACCTCCCATTGATCCAACGGTGTTTGTTTCAACATATCAAAAACATACATATACATATCAAAAACATACATATACTCAGCAAAACTTCCCCATTTAAATGAACACATCACAAATATTTCTGTTTGTGTTGCATCATGTATATTATATTAAATTATAATGCCATTAAAAAAAAGATTAAATTATATTGTTAGTCCTTATATTTTGGTAATATATATGTATGTATGTATGTATGTATGTATATGTATGCATATATCACTATAATTTTTTATTTAATCTTAAACCTTAGATGATGTACCTGAAATAATTGAGTGATTTCATCTTTTTACAAAACGTTAAGGGACCGTTTGGTGCTATGATAGGATTGAGACAAAATATGATGATGAATTGGATAAAGATAAGATAGTGACAAGATACCATTATTTTCCCATATCATGTGTTTGTCGGACACTTGATATACACATGATAATTTAAAAATTCCTATATTTTACAAACAAAAAAAAAACTTTTTTTTTAGTAACGAGGTCGTGCTTTTCTTCTTAACAAACTAGTGTATTTTCCCGGTCTTAACCGGGTTATATATTGTCATACCCCATTTTTTGACCATTTTAATGGTTTGACATCCAAAAATCACGAGCACATATATATAACATTAACGTTTGTGTTTTATGTATAATATTCATTAAAAGTTTATATAACTCAGGAATTATAAACGGAAAAAAATTACTTGTGACCTGTATTTTATTAATAAACTATTAATATTTGCTTAAAGTATAAAATAAATAAGTTATAGTTTTTTTTGACAAAAATTAAATAAATCGTAGTTATCTAAATTA
>Ga0315914_1011763_pt1 | contig 10347 bp, 9 predicted proteins | sample MpolenodulesMG_FD_203920 | JGI IMG/M metagenome (GOLD analysis project Ga0315914, IMG submission 203920) | Medicago polymorpha root nodule microbial communities from Los Angeles, California, United States - elongated nodules | ecosystem: Host-associated > Plants > Roots > Nodule | place: USA... | reverse complement strand
AAGCTCAAGATGAAGTTGCTTCTGATGTAGCACAAGATGGCTCTCAGCAAGCTAATCAATCCAAGAATACATTCAAGTACAAGTCTTCACATCCTGAGGATCAAATCATTAGAAACAAAGAGAGTCCTAGAAGAACAAGATCATATTTCAGACATGAAGAGTCTATGATAGGATTGTTATCAGTGATTGGACCTACTACAGTTAATGAAGCACTTTCAGATGATGGATGGATACTAGCTATGCAAGAACAACTCAATCAATTTCAAAGAAATGATGTGTGGGATCTGGTACCCAAACCTCTATAGAAGAACATTATTGGAACAAAATGGGTATTTAGAAATAAGCTGAATGAACAGGGTGAAGTAATCAGAAACAAAGCTAGACTTGTTGCTCAAGGCTACAGTCAACAAGAAGACATTGATTATACTGAAACTTTTGCTCCAGTTGCAAGATTCGAAACAATCAGGTTACTTATATCCTATGCAGTTAATCATGGCATAATATTATATCAAATGGATGTCAAGAGTGCATTTCTTAATGGAGTCATAGAAGAAGAAGTGTTTGTCAAGCAACCTCCTGGTTTTGAGGATCTTAAGAATCCTGGCCATGTTTATAAACTTAAGAAATCATTATATGGCTTGAAACAAGCCCCCAGAGCTTCGTATGATAGACTAAGTAATTTCCTGATTAAAAATGATTTTAAAAGAGGTCAAGTTGACACAACACTCTTCAGAAGGACTCTTGAGAAAGATGTTCTTGTTGTGCAAATATATGTTGATGATATAATATTTGGTTCTACTAATGCATCTCTTTGCAAGGAATTTTCTAAGTTAATGCAGGATGAATTTGAAATGAGCATGATGGGAGAATTAAAGTTCTTCCTTGGAATTCAAGTCAATCAATTTAAAGATGGAGTATATGTTCATCAAACAAAGTATACAAAGGAGCTTCTAAAGAAGTTTAAGCTAGAATATTGTTTAGAAGTTTAAGCTTCTAAACATTACAATGCTTCACCTTGAGTTGAATATGTTATTCCCTAGATGCATTGTATATGTTATTCTGTCTCAGGCCAAATTATTTTTTATTTGTTTAATCTTCTCTAGATGAGGTGTTCTTGATGTTAATAAGTGAAGTTTGGAGAATATGTCATTCTTGATTTTAATTAGTGTAGTCATTAGATCTTGACAAGCTGGTATGACCAATTTATACCAATTTAATCTGCTATATTGTGATAATTAGTGGTACTATTATTAACTTTTGGAGTGTACGATAATCTATATTAACTTTGTTGGATCATTCTATTTAAACTTGAGTTGAATTGTATAGCATGCTTATTGAAGAAATAAAATGATTTGTAAACATGATGTGGATTTACTATACCCATAAAGCGGAGAAAACTTGAACTCAACACTAAATTTTCACCCCTTTTACACGTGTTTCATGCTATACTTTTGCTTATAATCTGCATAATTACCGGCAATTAAAGTCAAGGTTTTAAATTACATTGATAAATGATATTGTGGAAAAAATGTCGCAATTTAATGCTAGCTTGTGTAGCATAGACTAATGCCACTTTTATGCTGGTATTTTGCTTATGCTATTGTTGTTTTGTTTCTGCGTGCTTTTAAGTATGCTATTTTTCTAATTTTTCACTATATTCATTTAATGTGTTTTGTTTTAGATAGGGAACTTGTAGCAAGATTCGGCCCTACATTGGAATCAAAAGAAAACCTGACAATCATACTAGAGTTGTCTTGGAAATTGGCAGAACACCTCAAGTTAGCAAAAGAGATAAAAGCACACAAAGAAGAAGTTTGTGCCCTTCAGTATCAAATGTCACATGATGCGCTTCAACAAATGCCAGACTTTCAGGGCCGGGTATACCACATTAATATTCTTTTTTAGTTGCGCTTGTATAGATATTTCGATTTTCTGTTTTAGCAGTAATTTTATGGTGACTTCTATTTATTTTACTTTCTCTCCAGATAGATGTTCTAAAGGAAATTGGATGCATTGATGAAGACCTCGTAGTTCATATGAAAAGACGAGTTGCTTGTGAGATGAATTCTGGGGAGGAATTGATATGTACTGAGTGCTTGTTTGAGAACCTGCTCGATGAACTGGAACCAGAAGAAGTAGCAGCGTTAATGTCTGCTTTTGTGTTCCAGCAGAAGAATGCATCTGAACCTTCACTCAAACCTAGGCTGTCTGATGCAAAAAATAGGTGATTTTTCAGTTCTCTTTATTTATATTTAATTAGATCTTCATAAGAAAAACAATAAATAAGACCCCTCTTAATTATTTTTATAAGTTAGCATATGTTATCATTTTGCTTTCCTGCGTCTCTGAAATTCTAATTGGAATCAACATATGGATTATAACTTATGTATTTGTTACAGATTGCACAAAACAACTGTAAGACTAGTAGAGCTTCAAGCACAGTTTAATCTCCCAATAAGCCCTGAAGAGTATGCCCAAGAAAATCTCAAATTTGGTATCGTTGAAGTTGTTTCTGAATGGGCAAATGTTTGTTTCTGCAACAACTTTACCGAATACAGCTTTACCGGATTGTGAAGCATAGTTTTTAAGATCAAAGGTGTCTAACATTTTGGGGCCTCGGTGAAAAATGTATTGGTCTGTAATGCGTATATGAAATGAATGGTTGCAGGGTATTGGTCTAACAGTTGTAATACATCATGGATCCTTGGTTGTGGTCACATGGTTTAACGTTAAGAAGAAGCCGGTAGCTATGAAGGTGCAGTGAGAATGAAAAAGAAAAGGTGGCTCGGAGCATTCATCTAGTGACTTATATTTTGATGAAGAACATAAAATCTGATTGGTAGGCATATTTTTTTTTCATATCTGAAAGCTTAAACTGTACACAACCTTTCACCCACCAGTCATCCTTCAAATCTTATTTCCTTCAAATTTTCTGTTTCTAAATGTATGATATCTTTTTCAGGTCATGAAAGTGAAGTTAATTTAGGAGGTTTTAGGGATCTTTCAAAACTTCCAACGCTGTTTCAGAGGTAGTTATTCCCTTCAATTTAATTTTTTAATAATTTTTTGGTTTGTATGTCAAAACTGAACCAGCCGGTTTTATACAAAAAATGGATTTGTTTTAGTGAATTAGTTAAGCTGGTTTTGAACCATTGCATGTGCGGTGTGAGATTTCTTTTGTTTCCGTTGTATAAGGTAGTTATTGGTGATTTTTGTGGTGTAATTGTGGTGTGGTGTTTTTTGTGTCTAGTAGTACCTATTTGCACTGGTAGATGTATTGTACTCTTTTGGTTTATTCCGGATACACCTTGTGTTCGGATTATACATTATTAATAAATTCTTGTTTCGCTGTTAAAAAAAATGATACATGTGTTGAGGTAGATGAGTTAGAAACATTCATGATTTGAACTCCATATTAGAGGATGTAAGTTGTACAGTTGGCTAGATTTTTCAATTATGTTTTACTACATGTTTCAAAATGTTTTTAGGCACCAGGGAACAAAGTAATCCAGGATAATAAACAATAAGAGTTGTTGTAATTCATGTATGTTTGAGTATTTGTGTTGTAATCTCAAGAGTTCTCTGCTGCAAATTGCAGCACCTTGTATTTGTGCCTCATGGAATTAGTTAGTTTTTGATAATTCTGCTAAAGACTGTCACTTTTGGTTTATACAAGTATCAATTTATCTTCTTTTCTAGATAAAAGCATCTGATAAATTGTTGTTTCTATCAATGATACGTTGCAGCAAATAAACAAGAGACTGCCAAGAACAAAAGAAGAACTTATTGATATCAATGGCATTACCAAGTAAGTTCATTCTAGGAATACTATAAGTTTCCTATTGTGTAACTAGTAATCAATCTATTTGATTTGTTTATTCAGTTTTCTTTGGTGCCTAATGGAATCAATTTATAGTAATGGTTTTGAACTATGCAATAGACCTAATTGACATACTTTTGATTTAGGTTGTTATAGATCATATGTCAATTTGAGAACATTATTCTATAGAAGGATTAGTTCAATTTTTTAAACATGTTAATTTCTATCTGAAGTAAAAAGTGGATTTTGTTTATACCCATGATTATCCTTTCAATCTCTATATGTACAAACTCATGAAAATATTGAAGGGTTTTGGAGAAAATAGGAACTACAAAAAGTGTGTACAAATTTGTGCTCTTCTTGATTGTTATACGCATGATTTTTCAAGAGTTGCTTTTTACTTACAAATTTGTGTTTTATAAAATTCGATTGACACGCAGAGAGATCAGGAGTGAATGCCTTGGCTGGTTCTTCTAAGTTGCAGCAATGAACAAGACATAATGAAAGTTCACGAACACATAAAAGACCCAAGATGGCTTTAATGAAGGTAATTATAGTTTAATTGCGCGATAAGTGAGAATCATGACTTGCGTGACATTATTGCTTATTTTTGTTGATTGGTGGCTTATATAATCTTTGACTTATTTTTAGGTGGAAGACTTAGAATCACCAAACAGAACGTAACTTTTTTTTTTTTTTACAAATGATGGTTAACCATTGTGGTATGTACATGTTACAGGTTAAGAATGTACCTATTCCAAATGATGAACCTAGGCAAATAGCCAAGTCTCTAACAATAAGCCTCTAGGTATGTCACTTGAACCTTTTGGTCTAGATTTTGAGAGTCTGAGATCAACTTCATCAAAAATATTTACTTAGTTATAATATTAATGTCAAATGATTAACTGTTACATTAAGCTTCCTTTGCTTTTGCTTATAATATTAGATGTGTGAGAAATTTCAGAGTTTTGATTTAAATGCACGCATGTCAAGAGTATGGCCAAAATTTGGCCTTCCACCGTGACAACATACAAATGTATCGAGCTTATTCTAATTTATAAAGAATTTTAGAACAATAAGAGGAAATTAAGCCTGACAGCATACAAATGTACCGAGCATATTCTAATTCATAGATTTTCAAACTTTCAGGAATCTACTTGGGACTGGGCGAGCATGCTTTGAGATGTTAAGGCCCCTGGCTTATTGTCTTATGGCAGAAATTGCACATCACGTCTGGCAAGATCTGTTTCTATCACATAGTGGTTATTTTTGACAAATATATCAAAAAGTAATTATAGTATAATTGTGCGATAAGTTACAATCATGACTTGTGTGACATTATTGATTAGTTTTCATGTTAGGAACTCAAGAAACATTATCGTATCACTTGTTTGTATTGTATAACTCATATTTTAGTTTATGAATTTGTTCATATTTTTTATTATGAATTAATTTAGTTTTGTCATAAAAATTATTTTAGTTTTATATATTTTTTATCAGTAAAAAGTTCTATTGAAAATTCAGGAAAAAACTGATTTTTTTTTTAATAAACTCAACAAATTGCGACAGTTCTAAACTGCTGCAATGAGTTTTTTTATTAATAAGTTTTATGCATTGCGACCCTTGCTAACTGTCGCAATTCTTCTCTTTTTTTGTCAAAAAATGTCTTTTGCGACAGTTGAAACTGTCGCAATAGCTTCTGCGACTGTTGGTACGACCCTTCCTTGAACTGTCGCAAAAGACAGTTGCGACCCCAACATCCGCGTCTGTTGAGGAACAGTCGCAAATGTGCATTTGCGACCCTTCTAACAGTCGCAATCAGCTATTTTAAAAGTCGCAAAATACAAATTTTCTTGTAGTGAATGAATCCAACCTGCATCTTAAGCAAAGAAGATACTGGAACAAAGGTAGACCAGAAGTTGTATAGAGGTATGATTGGTTCTCTGTTATACCTCATTGCATCTACGCCAGATATTTTGTTCAGTGTATGCTTGTGTGCAAGATTCCAATCAGATCCTAGAGAATCTCATTTAACTGTTGTTAAGAGAATCTTCAGGTATCTGAAAGGAACAACAAATCTTGGACTCCTCTATAGGAAATCTTTAGATTATAAGTTGGTTGGATTCTGTGATGTTGATTATGCTGGTGATAGGATTGAAAGAAAATCAACCAGTGGAAACTGTCAGTTCCTTGGTGAGAATCTGATATCCTGGGCTAGCAAAAGACAAGCAACTATTGCTATGTCTACAGCAGAAGCAGAATACATCTCAGCTGCAAGTTGTTGTACACAACTACTTTGGATGAAACATCAGTTAGAAGACTATCAGATAAATGTTAACAGTATTCCCAGTTATTGTGATAATACTGCTGCTATTTCTTTGTCAAAGAATCCAATTTTACATTCAAGAGCCAAGCATATTGAAATCAAACACCACTTTATTAGAGATTATATTCAAAAAGGAATTTTAGATATACAATTCATTGATACTAAACATCAATGGGTTGATATATTTACTAAGCCTTTAACTGTGGAAAGATTTGATTTTATAAAGAAAAATTTGAACATGCACCTTGTGTCTGATTAAATCTGCTTGCTCCTGAATAAGAATTTAGGTCCTGAAGTCGTTCAGAAGCTATAGTCCATCAGAAGCTCTCTACTGAGGTTCTGAGGAAAATGTGCTTCTGAAGATGACATCAGCATCTGGACTCCAGAAGCTGGACTTTGTGCTCCTGAATAGCAGAGTTAGTGGAAACGTTGGAAGTTACTTTCAGTAACACATGTCCCACTAACTTGGCAGTTACTCTGAGATCCTCTGACGTGGCTTAATTGTATTGGTGTATAACATAAAAGGGCAATGATGAATTTATGCTTTGAATGTACTATCTCGCGCCCCCTACGTCATTAATGATATGTTTGTTTGTCTCCTTTCTGAATTGCAAACGCTTTTACTCAAAACACTTAGATAAAACACACACTACTCACTTCACAACCTACACTTGCAATTTTCATAATGAATCTGTGCGAATTCCACATCTTCAAACAAAACCCTAGAACCCTAAATTTCTCTTCAACATCAATGGCGTCTTCAAGCTCTGCTCCAGAATCAACCATGCAAGAAGCACCTACATATGAAATCAGGGGGAGAATCATGTCTCTTGAAGAATGGGAACTAAATGTACAAGTTGAAAGCTATGTTGATTTCATCTCGTTGGTGCATCATGACTGCTAGCTCAGAGACATCTATCACGCTCAAGATCTAGACGACTACTTAGGAATACTGAATGGTCCAACATATATGAACCTAGTAAGACATTTATGTGTTAGAGCTCAAGTATACGATCGGAAAGCAGCTCAGTTGGAAATGGATGAGAAGGTACTCATTGATCCTAGTCTATAGGGCAAGACTAGAGAAGAAATGAGTTTGGAACCCATCACCTGCACCGAGATTAGATCAAGCATCATGGGCATTCTGGTGTTCATCTCAGAAGCTGTTATCTCTTGGGTAATCAAGAGAGCTTCTTAAGGAAGATTTGTCAGTGGCTTGGACAATAGTAAGACAAGTCCTTGGAACGACGTTGTCAACAAAACTATGTTCAATAGTACAAGAAAGGGAAAGTACAGTGGCTTAAGCATGAGAAACAAGCTGCTGCTAAAGATTCAAAATGAGAATCTCCTACCAAAAGGTGGCGGTGGAGATCAACCCTCCCTTGACCATAGAGTGTTTCTGCACTTCTTCATGACCAAGGAGAAATCAAATGTGCCCAACTACATCTTCAGGCACATGATTAAAACACTAAGGGAAAGCCAAACCATAAAGAGGTCATGGATTCCCTATGGAAAGCTGATTTCAAAAATTCTTCATCAAGGAGGAATTCTGAATACACTCAAGGAGGTAAACATCATTACTGATGCTCAGCTAGGCACAGTAACAGGCAAAGTAATCAATGGTGGTACTCTAAAGCATATGAAGCTAATCAAGAAAGAGGACTACACTGTGCTAAGCACATATTTGAAGGAGTTTGCAGTTGTATCCAACCTAATGGATAACTTCCCTCCAATCTGCAAGCAAGATCCTCTGGAAGTCAAAGTCCACTACATCTTGGATCACTTTGAGAAGACTGGCCAAACCATCAAGCTCAACGACATTCCTGACACCATGTATGGTGGTGCCCTACCAATTGCCAAGAGCATGAAGTCCAAGAAGAGAGCTATCTCAGAAGCTGAATATGTTGGGGAAGCTCCTAAACCAGCTCCAAAGAAGGCCAAGAAGTTTAAAGTTGCTCCTCAAGAACAGCTGGCTAATCCTGACGAGCTGACAATCCAACAGGAAGCTCAGGACTTAGATGCTACTGAGGTTCTGAACAAAAGGACTAGGAGTGGCAAACCAGCTGAATCCTCTAATACTCTTCTTCCTCAGACATCAATTCCCAAGAAAAAAAGGAAGTTAGCTGTCAAGAAATTGAGGGAAGCCAGCCTTGCTGAAGAAGAACAAGAAGAAGCTGCAACTACACTGGTCACAAGAGAGCTCATGAGGAAAAGAGCTGAAGAAGAAGCAGCTATGAAGAAAGCTCTTGAGATTGCTGCTGAAATCTCAGTTCCCTCTGAAGTCTTGATGAAGGAATAATCTGCTGAAGCTGCTCAGAAGGTAGTAGAGCTCACAGAAAACCTTCAACAAATGGTCAAGTCTAGTGATATGCTGAAAGCTGATGAAGAGGTCTAGATGAACAAAGCTGCTACTTCAGAAGTTGATGCTTTAGAAGCTGCTCAAGGTAATCCTGATTCTCTACACTCTGCTAACATCATTGAGATAGAATCTAGCTCAGAATCATTCCAAACCTCAACCTCAACTTCAACCTCAACCTCAGACTCATCTGATTTAGATGATGTCGCTTTAAACAAAATATACAAAAGCCTTTCACCATCCACCAAGCTTAAGAAAAAGCCAAGTGATGAACCATATGAGCCATTATATCCATCTGTTCTTGATAGAATAGATGAAATGTCTCAAATGAGAGTGGATTTGTGTGCAAAACTACCTGCTGACCATCCATTTCAACCACCCATGATTGATTGTCTTCAATCAATTCCTGCTGATGCAGAGGGTGTTGATAAACCAGCAGGGTCAGTATCTGCAAACATCTCTACATCATCACATCCCAACCAACCACCTGTTGCTAAACCCCTAAACTTTGCACCTGCTGATGCAAAAACTATAGGTGAACAAGCAAGTTCTGAATCTGCAAACTTAGTTGAAACTTCATCACCTCAACCAAAATCATCTTCAAAAAGCTCAGAACCATCTGTTTTAGATCAATTGGTCAATCACTACTCAAGTGAATTACCTGGTGTTGAGTCGGAATTAGAAAAAGCCTATGAGGTAGCTTCTGGTGAAGTTGCTTCAGAAAGCCCCCAACAACAAACACCTAACCTACAAACAGCCTCAACCACTTCTCCAGTTATTCTTGACCATATTGAGTCGCTATCCTTTACTGAACAAATCAGTGAACCAGAAGTATCTGACATGGAGGTTGAGATATCCAACTCATCCTCTACTTCTGTTCCTGATGAACCTTCAGAGACCAATACCCCAACTATACCTACAAATAACCAACCCTCAACTTCAAACTTATCCATTCAACCATGTGCTCCTCCAAGAACCACAAAAGTTCCTTCTCCACCCACCCTGTTTCTAGATTCATCTATCTTAGCAGATGTGTGTGAGAATATCTTTCAGGAGCTCAACAAGCTGATTCAAGCTAGGAATGATCTTATTCATAAGGAAAGCTATGAGAAGCTATGGAAGAGATTAAAGGAGAGAGTAGACTATGTCTTGACTGAGCTTCAGAGAACTTGTATGGATGTTCAAGACTCTGCTCAACAAAAGCTTCAAGATTGGTTGAAGGGAGTTGAGAATAATCTGCAAGAAGTAAAAGTTCTAAGAACTTGGGTACATACACCTCCATGCTTAAGGGAAAGAAATGCTACTGATTTCATTCCAGCAGGTATACACCCAAGAGAACTAAATGTCAACTGGCTGACAAAAGTGAATGTCAATCCAGTCTCTACAGAACTAGCCTTGCTGCAAAGGAATGCAGAGTTGGAAATTGAAAACAGACAGATAAGGAAAGAACTTCTTGAGCAGAAGCTACTTCTGCTTGAATACTGTTGGTGTAAGCCCTAGAGGCCAATAGTTTATGTTGAACTTATCTTATGTATCATGACTTTTATTATTGAATAAATATATGGCAATCTTTCTTATATTTATAGTAATGTTAATAAAGTCCTTAGAATAGATAGTTCATGTAATAATATATTAAGTGTGACTTAATCATGAGATTACATTATCATAAATAACGTTATTCTTAAATATATCCATAGTCGAGCTTTAATATGAAGAAGAATAATAATAAAGCGTCGAGACTATTATGTATGTAGACTGATGACCGTATCTCATGGGTCATAGATATGAGATATTAAGTCTATACATAGGTATAAATATTAGGAGTAATATTTATACTGGATTGAC
>Ga0315914_1011761_pt1 | contig 10349 bp, 7 predicted proteins | sample MpolenodulesMG_FD_203920 | JGI IMG/M metagenome (GOLD analysis project Ga0315914, IMG submission 203920) | Medicago polymorpha root nodule microbial communities from Los Angeles, California, United States - elongated nodules | ecosystem: Host-associated > Plants > Roots > Nodule | place: USA... | reverse complement strand
CATTCATCGTCCCAGAAGTGCAGAAATCGTATTTTCAACATAAAAACCTCAAATACCAAGTTCTAACAACCCCAACACGTCTAGGGTACCTGAAAAACAGTTTAAAAACAATGCATGGCAACAATTCGCACAGTTTCAACAAATCAAGGGCAAGTGGGGCTAATCTCATATTTTCTACAAAAACTAACTCTCAATCATCCTCACAATGTATAACACAATATCCCAAGGAAGATTGCTATCTATAGAACTCACCTGCAGGTACTAAAGAACATGCACACACTCTCTCAACAGCAATTCTGGATCTACTCTACAAGGATTGAGAAGGAAGAAACTTGAGTGAGCTTGGTTTTGCAAATTGCTAGTTCAATCCCATTCTCTAACATGCAACATGATTGCATCCAGTACAGATTGGAAGGATTGAATGGATTAGAGGGAGAAGGAGCTGACTTCAAGATAGGGAGAGGGAGGACATATTCTGTCCTTGCACAAGAGAGAGAAATGCACAAGGGAAAAAGAGTTGTTTTGGGTCCAAGACACTTATATAGCCCCTATGCTCAATTACTAACGCGCCCCTCAGTCTAATACGCGCACGAGACGAGTTACCAGATAAAATACCATGGAGTATAAGCGGGATATTACAGATCCTTTAAGTTTCTAAGGTTTCAGATAGGTCCTTTAAGTTTCGAGTTTGTTTCAGATAGGTCCTTTAAGTTTATAAGGTTTCAGAATGTCCTTTAAGTTTCGAGTTTGTTTCAGATATGTCCTTTCTATCAACCTCCGTTAAACCAAAGTTAAAGGACCTATCTGAAACAAACTCGAAACTTAAATGACCTATCTGAAACCTTATAAACTTAAATGGTCTATCCAAAACAAACTCGAAACTTAAAGGACCTATCTGAAACCTTAGAAACTTGAAGGACTTATATGAAATAAACGTAAAACTTAAAGGACTCAGGGAGGTATTTGGCCTAGTTTTTATTAATACTTAAATATGCAGAGTATAGTTTTAATAATGGTTAATTATTAGAAATGAATAATATTTTTCATGTTTAAAGACATTGAACCTGTTCGAAAAAAAAAGACATTGAATCTGTTTTTCAATTATTAATACATTCAATTTAAGGTAGTTGAGATTAAGGTCAATTTTTATGCCAAGAAAGTTATTTTTTTAATAATTTAACAATTATAATTAGTAAACGGTATAAGTATTTTCGCCCTAAGTTTTTTTTTAGGGGCCCAGGGACCAAGTTTGAAAAGTGCAATTCAGTTAGAAAATTAAATTTTCAAATGCATATACTATATAAAATAAAATAAATTTATAACTATTTAACCAAAAATCTAATATTTTTTTGTTGTATATATTATGAATTGTCCTTACCAACCGAGCTAAGCTCACGAGGACAAGTGTAAGATAAATATATATAACTGATCTCATCACACGCACATTAACTAACTAAGAGAAAAAAAATCCAAAATTAAAAAGAAATAATCAACAACATCCTTTTTCCTTAAAAAAAAAAAAATCCTTTTATAAAAAAGTATATAATAAAAATTCTTTAACTCTCAAATGTAGAGGAGATCTCTATGTAAAAAAAATGTCAATTTCTTTTTAAAAAGAAGTCAATTTCTTTAAAATTAATTTTATGACTTTCTGATCATGAATTCCTTCAAAAAAGATTTATGACTAGAAAGTGTAAAAAATCAGCACACTATCATTAGGGGCAGACCCATGAATTTATTATGGGGGATCAAGTTCAAAATCAAAACTACAATTTAGTTAAGAAAATTAAACTTATTGGATTGGATACGTATACTACCTTTTTTTTTACCAAATCTTTATAGTCAATACTTTATTTATTTATTGAGAAAAAAACTTTATTTCTTTTTAAATTATTTTAATTTATTTTGTTCCTTAATTGTAACATAATCCAATCCAATTATTAATTAAACCGTACAAGCGTTGATTTTCAGTCAATCAAAGGCATCTGATCAATGAAATATTCTCCTAAAATTGATCCCCGGATAATATAACTATCCATAATATTAAATTTTTCTTTGACATTTATTTATGGAAAGTATTTTAATTTGATTGATATATATGGATACCGCTAATGTTTCCAAAAATATAAAAGATATTGAATATATCTCTTACATGTAATGTCATCCTAATTTTTTTTAATAAAGAATACTTTATATAGGTTATTATTGAAACGTTATGCAAATCATCAACATTTTCTTTTTTGGTAAGAAATCATCAACAATTTTTTTTTTATGAGTAAGAAATCATCAGCATAAAATCCACTTGATTTCGTAGAAGTACTATATAATGTAGTGTACTTAGTCTCATAAAGTCATAACCTAAGTACCATAGGTTGGATAAAAAACCTGAAAAATGGGTGCAAAATTTTTGTTTGTGTTGAGCTTACTAGTTTGTATTGCAGAAGCACGCCGTCAATACAAGCTTTTCAATGTGAAGAATTATGGTGCACGTTCTGATGGCAATACCGACAATAGTATGGTAATTTTCCACGTTCATTCCTTCTCATTTTTCTTTTAATTTCTCACAATTGCAATTTTGATTTTGATGAGCTAACTATAATTTGTTATTTTTGTATGAAGGCATTTTTAAAAGCATGGAGTGATGCATGCAGATGGAATGGAAAAGCAACTGTTTTCATCCCAGAAGGGACATATATGCTTAAGGAAGTTGTATTTAGTGGTCCATGTAATGCTTGGATGAACTTTAAAATTGAAGGACTATTGAAAGCTCCAAGTGATCCATATTCATTTAAGACTGATAATTGGATAAATTTTAGATATGTTAACAAATTGACTGTTGGTGGAGGTGGCAGATTGGATGGTCAAGGATCTTCTGCTTGGAAAACTAATGATTGCAAAAAGAATCCAAATTGTCGCTCTCTTCCTACTGTGAGTTCATTTTATATATACAAATCAATATTATCACTAACATATACACTATAAAATTGATGTAGTAGATATATTTTTCATTTTTTTTATCCCTTAATGGGTTTTTTAATAAAAAATAACTTATCGTTTCATTCAAAACGAGAAAAAAAAATATAAATGGTAAAATTTACAATAACAAGATGATTGAGCTCAAAGGGCTAATGAGTAACTGAATTTCAGATTATTATAGCTCATTTCCTTATAAATTGAGGGTTGAAAAAAAAAAGAAATAAGATAGAGTATGAAAAAGTAGAGGTTGGACCCAGGGGCGGAGCCACCCCCCAGCTAGTGCCCAGGCTCAGCTCCAACTTCCTTTGTCGCAAGCCCAGCCATTACTAGGACTTTTAGCTTTTCCTGTGGATTTTTGTGTAAATTCTGCAGGAAACACATTTCCTGCAAAGATATATTCGCAGGAAATGTGAAATTATTCGCAGGAAGGAAGTAACGTTTTGCGATAAATTTTTTTCCCAGGCTCTATAAAAATTTTGGCTCCGCCACTAGTTGGACCGAATTACAGACACTCTATCTCTTAATGAAAGTATGTTTCATTATTGTCACATTAGTTTCTAGGATCACTTTACCTCACCATTAAAATCAAAATCATGATACATATCGAAATTGAAATAAATCATCAAACATTGGTATAGAAGTAAAACAACCTTAATGCTTGTTCTTTTGACCACTATTTAGTTAAGAAATAAGAAATGTAGAGTTTTTAATAATTATTCAAATATACAAAAGGTTACATTTTTAAAAACTCTACTTTTTTATATTGTAAATTACCATTATTTAAAAAAAAATACATTTTTTTTAATATAATTATTTTAGCAAGACAATGTTCGTTTCAGATGTGTTAATTAAAATTTTATATATTTTGTGGATATGTTTGGACAGACAATGAAATTTGACTTCATCACCAATGGTTATGTCCATCACATGCAATCTATCAACAGCAAACAAAGTCATTTTGTGTTATTTGGGTGTGAAAACATGACACTTAGAAGACTGAAAATAACAGCTCCTAATGATAGCCCCAACACAGATGGTATCAAAATAGGAAGGTCAAATGGAATAAATATTTCAAGTGTGAACATTGGAACCGGTGATGATTGCATTGCTATGCTCTCGGGTACTAGGAATGTTCGAATTTCGGATGTTTTTTGTGGTCCTGGTCATGGAATTAGTGTCGGAAGTCTTGGTAAGAATGAAGGTGAAGAAGATATTGATGACATTGTTGTTAAGAATTGTACCTTTAGTGGCACAAGTAATGGTGTTAGAATCAAATCGTGGGAGTCTCAATTGAAGAAAACTTTGGTTGTTTCGAATTTTGTGTATGAAGATATTGTGATGGATAATGTGCAATATCCCATTGTCATTGATCAAGATTATTGTCCACGTCCTCCGTGCATCAAAAAGGTTTGTACATGTATTCTACATTCGAATATTATTATTATTCTTTTATACCCAGCTTAGTCTTTTATAAATTTGAGTTTTCCATAGACAATAATTTCTGACAATAATTTTGTGCAGGGGGTTTCAAGTGTACAAATAAGCAATGTGGCTTACAAAAACATTAGAGGAAGTGGAAATACAAAAGTTGCAGCAAGTTTCGAATGCAGCTCAAATAAACCATGCCAAAATATTAGAGTGGAGGATATTAATTTGCAGCCTTCTGGTCGTAGTAAACGACTAAACAATGTGTGTTTATTTGTTAAGGGTGCTAGTTATGGCCAACAAAATCCCCCTTCTTGCATAAAATAGCGGGGTTATTTCATTTAGGATTAGAATCTTTTCTTTCTTTGGTTTTCACAATTGTTATCTGTTCATTGATTATCTCTTTATTAACTAAAGGATTCTAAATTAATGTAATATTAGTAAGGATAACAATTGAAGTGTTTCATAAATGAAATAATCTGCATCTAATAGCCAATTATTAATTGTTACTACTACTATTATTATTATGGTTTCGCAAAGATTATGATTTTTTAGAAGAAAAAAAAAAGCAAATATTATAACTTAATAATACTCACAAGGTGAGTGTCAAAAAAATTAAAGAATCAAAAGGTGGAAGAATAAAAAAGAAGAAAGAAACTCTTTGAGAGTTGCTTTTTTGACATTCATTGTGTTTTAATAACACAAGTAAATGACCAAAAAAATCCAGCAGCAGTTAACTACCGACATGTTTTTTAGTTATAAGTCAGCGGTAATTAACTACTGCTAGAGTATTGTACTCTTTTACTTGTGTTTTTAGGAAATATTGAAAATCAGAAAAGCAATCTTCAAACTCTTTTACTACACTTTTTTAGTAATCAAATCAGAGAAGCAATTTGAATATATTTTTCTCTTATTAATTTTTATCTAATAATAAATGCTGTAAAAAACATGAAAGAATAAAATAAAAGGTGTCTGAAAATAAGTTTTATAAAAAAATGTAAAAGAATTATATTATTTGTGAACAATGAAGGTGGACTTCCACACATCTATGTGCCTCAACAAAAATCAATTGCTCATTCATTGTTACTCAAATTGTAAAAAGTAGAAAATTTGCATGGGACATTGTCACAATTGGTGACAGGTTTGGATTGTTTTCAACAAGTTCTTCATGTAAGTTCAAACCTTAATACAATCATCATACAAAAGAATGAAGGAAAAAACAAGTATTATGCAACAATGATACGTGTATCTGAACACTATAATACAAATAATTTACTCTTCAGATTGACAAGCATTTACAACTAATTACATTGTAATCAGGGACTAATTTGGGTATAGAAGAACCCGCTATCGCCCTTCCCATATTCCCAATATCACCAACATCAACAACCACAGTGCTAAGCCCTTTTCCAATAATATAAATGCTTTTACCAACTGCAACAAGTTGGCAGGGTGGTCTTGTAAGCAACGGTGACAACTTACCGACAAGTATCCACTCGCGTCTCTCTTTATGCCACATCGTCAACCTAGTACCCGAACTCTGATCCAAAACAAAAGGGATTCCGTTGACAACAACTGCAGGACCTCTCCATCCTGAAACCATGTCGGTATCTGCATGCTGCCATGTGCCATTTGATGGATCGTATACAACGGCATACACATGAGGTGTTAAAGGAGATTTACCACATCGGATGTATATTTTACCGTCCATAACTATTGAATCTTCAATTTCAGGAACTATATTAGGATCTCTGTGAGATGTCCAACCATTTGTGCAAGGATCAAAAATATCCCAAGAATGAGGATCACTTGAATTTGAACCTATGCCACCAATAGCATACAGTTTTTCATCCATTGCTTCACAAGCAAAGTAGCACCTGAAAAGAAAATTGTGAAGGAATGGTGATTCTTATATTAAAGTAGGGGCTAATGACAGATGATATCATGCAATTTTAGCTTTGAATAGGTAAAAATTGACCAACAAAATACACAGAGATCGTTTTTTTACCATAATTTCAAGAGAGCATGGGACCAAAGTAGGTATTGATTAAATAGTTAAACACAAAATACAAAACTTCCACTTTCCTAGCAAGCTTCAAAAAAGATGAATTGCACAACGACAGGTGTGTTTTGGGCGTAAAGGGATAACCTTATTCCTCGATAGTAGTAATATAAAACAAGTAATAAGAATTTGTGAGCTGTTCCTCATTAATGATATTTTGCCAAGTCAAATATACAAGCGTGTGAAAGAGTTTTAAAGTAAATCAGAACTGTGTGCAAAATAATATAGTTTGATATTTAACTAGCACAAAAAAGGTTCACATTCCATAGTCAAAACACCAACTCCAAAAAGAAGAGAAGGAAAATCAAAGTAAGATCTGTAACACATTTTCGAAGTTAAGGAACAACACAAGTCTTCAAGCCTGCCTAATGTGAAAGATCAAATACTAAAATACTAGATTATATATAATGTCACACCTACGTCTTATGCAACTGTAGGAGATTCTATTACTATTAGAAGCATTAATTTACTAGCTCCAAGGTTGTTCCTTGTAAAAAATAAGAATACGAAAGGAACAAATGGAGGTGTGAAGGCTGACAAGGAACTTGACAAAATATGACTTAAGCTACAGTCATAACTCATAATTTTCCTTCCTCCATATTCCCATTACCCTTATTTTCAATGTTCATTCACAATAAAAACTTGTGGATCCAAATATTTATTTCCAAGAAAATACTAAGACCATGTTTACTCAACATTTTCAGTTTATGTTTTCTAAAATTTGTGTTCATTTTAAATTGCTAACAAGAAAATGGAAGACTCGCGTAGTGAACAATTGTGATAGAGAGAATATGGGAAGCAAGTTAGGAAGAATGGATTTTCAGAAACAATGACAACAATGTTTTGGCATTTTCAAAATTTCTGATAAATGTTAGATCAGTTTTCAAATATTGTATAAGAAAATAGTGAGGAAAATATTGGATACATTTTTTTTTATGTTTATTAGTTCAAGTGACTAACTTAGCTTCCAAAACGACAATGTGAGGATATTTACCTAGCAGTTGACAAGGAAGCAGCTTCAACCCACGAGTTCAAAGAAGCATTATATGAATAAACTTCGTCAGTAGCATCTTCAGACCAGCCACAGCCACCCAATAAGAAGAGTTTATTTCCCAAAGCTTCAAAACCCATTCCTTTCCTTTTCATTACGTGAGGTGGAACCCCATGAATGAGCTTCCAGGATTTTCTTGACGAGGTAGGATCCAAAACATAACAGCAAACATGATCCAATTTATCCCTGCACAAAGCATAGATCCATGTCTCATCAAGTTTATGCTTTCTACGATAATAAAGCCACTCTTCGCTGCAAACTAAGTCCCTCCATCTTTTCGAGACAGCCTTCAAAACCGAATGATATTTTCTAGGAACTCTTGCCAGACACAAAAGAGAAATATCATCTGGAAGGCCATAAATCAGTGGAGTATTATTAGTGACTTCTACTTCATCAACATTATCTTCTGACACTTCCCCGTCATCTAAATGCTCCATTGGTATTAATTCAGAAGACCTGAAAAATAAAAATGTACATGTTAGAAAAGCCGACACCAAATCATCATTTCAATTCATTTGGGTACATTGTAAGTCAAGCATCTAAGCCATTATGTTCCCAAACTGAAATTCTAACACATAATTAACAAACTCATGATAGATCCAGCCCTTCAATTCAAGAACAAGCTCAAAGATATGTCACATTTTCATTACAAGGTTCAATTGCTATTCTTATCAAGACATAGCATAATCATATGACTTGGTCTTTTTGTTATATTCATCTCAATCAAGTCAATAGAAGTCTCACGAAACAAACTGCAGATCGAATAATACGCAAAAGCTAACAACATTTTACTTAACATATTGAAGACCTAAATAATCCAAATGTTGATAGCTTTTAAACTATGAAGCACGGATACAGACACGGACACCAGACATGACACGGACACTGACACTCCGACACCGCTAATAATTTGAAAAAATCACATAATTCAGTGTAATTATAAGTGTCGGTGTCGGACACGTGTCGTGTCTGTGCTTCATAGCTTTTAAATTCCTTCCTCAAACAAAATTCATATCTTTCTCTTTGCAAAGTAACATACAAACATGTATATGGCTTAAGCATTATACTATGAAATAAAAAATGATCCCTTTATGTCTAATCCATTTTGCAAACATTGAAATTCAACCTAAAATCCCAAAACAGATGAAACAAAAAATACCATTTAACTTCATCAAACTAAAATCACATGCTTTAATTATATCTACTACATCCATTCCACAAAGTTTCAATATTTACACGCCCGAAAAAAAATAAAAAAATTGCAGTGCAATTGAATTTGTTAAAGCTAGGTTTAGAGAGTTCTTCCCCAATTTGAATTTGCTGAGATCTAGAACGAAAAAGGGCAATCAAATTTGATTTTAGGATTGAAAAAGATTAAAAATTGCAAGTAAATTATGAAGAAGATTGAAACTCACCAAACACGGAATTAGGGATTTCGTCTCAAAATCGCACTGCAAGATAAGAGAATAATTGTTTGATTTTAGTCCTATAATAATTTTCTATATTTAATTTCTATAAAATAAAATATTAATGTTATGATTAAATATATTTGGAACCACATATCACAAGCGTCTGGGTGGTGTAGTCGGTTATCACGCTAGTCTCACACACTAGAGGTCCCCAGTTCGAACCTGGGCTCAGACATGCATTTTTTTTTATTTTTTTTTATTTTTTTTTTTTATTTTCATTTTTCATTACATTGAAGTAGCTTCTTCCATTCTTTGTAAACACACAACCTTAACTAAAGGTAACAACCATTTCATTTCAATGAACCAATGGTAATAAAAATATATTTACCTATACCGTTTTTTTTTAGGTATATTGACCTATACCTTAGTTTTAATATGTTCTATGAAATGAGACATTAAAACTTAAATGAGTTGTGCGATGTAAGGGAAAAAAAAGGAATTTAAGAAGAAAAATTACTTACTTGTGAAAATGAGAACGACGGATAGGCACTGTTAGTATACTTCTTATTTAATGATTTAATTTGTATACACCGACAAACAGTGTAAAGCATTACACATGTATTCAATCAAATCACACAATGTAGATATTTATGAACATATTTTAAAACTCAATTTATAAAGGTGACATTATAATATGATTTTGATTAGATGTATATATAAAAAAGTTATACAATGTGTATAGATATTAACCTAAGAAATGAAGTTAAACACATATTTTTGAAATGAAGTCTATGTATCTATCTATATATTTAGGACAAAACAAAACTAGTACCTTAACGTACAAGGACAAAACCAGGTTTGATTGAGTGAAGGACAATTCAGGGTTTTCATTTCCAACACATTACCTTAGTCTGTACTGTAAGGATCATAGCACTACATTACCATATTAAGCACCATTTTTTAAAAGAAAAACCAAATCATTTCAACCCATTTTGGTTAACTTTCTTCATCTCTCAACCTTCAAAACCCATTAAAGATTGAAGCTTTTTCATGAATACTCATCAACAACCATTAATGGAAGAAGATAACACCATCATGGAGGTGAGGGAAAGTTTCATGCTTTCACCTTCTTCTTCTGTTAATGCAAAGGAGCCTACTTTGAGAAATGCACACTTTCTCAAACCTCTTCTTTCAAAGGAACTTAACCAACCACCACCACCACCATCTTCTTCTTCCTCCTCTGGTTTTCAACCAAATGAACTCAAAATCCAGTTCACTGGTTGGCGCTATCCACAAAATAAATGGGTTGATTGGGTTGATCAGCTTCAGCTTAAATATGAATCAGTGTGGAAAAAAGCTGGAATTTTTGAACCTATAATGAGTACTAAGAGTCACATATTGAAAGACCAAATGCTGTCCTGAGACC
>Ga0315914_1011760_pt1 | contig 10350 bp, 3 predicted proteins | sample MpolenodulesMG_FD_203920 | JGI IMG/M metagenome (GOLD analysis project Ga0315914, IMG submission 203920) | Medicago polymorpha root nodule microbial communities from Los Angeles, California, United States - elongated nodules | ecosystem: Host-associated > Plants > Roots > Nodule | place: USA... | reverse complement strand
TTGAGTTTAAATGAATTGATTTTTTATTTTTTTTTTGAACAAATGAATTGGTTTTTTTTATTAAAATTGAGTTGTATGTAAAACATTGTGTTTTGACTTTTGAGGCATTCAAGTAAAAAGTAAAAATCAAATTTGGAAGCAAAAGCTACAAATTTCAGCTTCGAGTTAGAATTCATTTTGGAGGCATAAGTGATTCTACATAAGAATATTTTAAACATGTCTGGAATCACTTTAGGCCTCTCTTAAAAGTGAATCTAAACATACGCTTAAATTTTTAGAATTAGTTTTGGTTTAATTGAGTTTGAAGTTAATTTCATTTATGTTCACATGTTTTTACTTCTAAAAAAAGTTTGATGCAAAAGTTGTGTCAAATTTTTAATTCTACGCCAAATTTACTGTTTTATCACAACGTGTGTTTGCTTCATGTTCAAGGGTCATCCACAGTGGATTGAACTTGAACCTGATGCTCCAAGTCATAGCTTCAAACATACTGATTCCACAGACACCGTAATTGAGGTTTATCAATGAATCACTTTTATTTGGTAGAAATCAAACTCCTATATTTTTGCTAACTTTTTTATGTGAAACTAGGCACACACACATGCATGAGATTTAGAGTCTGGCAATTTTGTCTGACAGGAACCCAAAATCTATACTTTTTGACAAAATAACAAAATACGCATAATCTTCAATGGATTGAATAAATACCCTTGTGTGTGATTGTGCCTGTTATTGACGCATTTAATTTTCTGGAAATATTCAATGTCTTTCAACAGGTATGTCGCCGTTTCTCGGTTGGATTTCCACACAATTGGAAAAATTATTCAGCTCATAGTTCAGAAAATGAATGTGAAAATGTGGATAAAGTTACTGGTTTTGACGACTCAAATACTTCTTCCCACAAAAAAACAGCTGATGAGACCTCACAGGAAGCTGAAGGTAACAGCAATATTGCGAGTCTAAGGTTGTCTCAACCACAAGTTGGCGTGATTTATAATGGTGAAAATGGATTCTCAAATGTTGACAACTCAAATGCTTCATCCCACAAAAAAGCAGCTGATGAAACTTTGCAGGAAGATATGGAACCTGAAGGTAATGACAACATTGCGGGTCTTAAGTTGTCTCAGCAGGAAGATATGGAACCAGAAGGCAATGACAACATTGTGAGTCTTGATTTGTCTCAACCTCAGGTTGAAGTGATTTTTAATGAACCAAAGGAAGCCTCAAGTGTCGCTGCAGCTGTAAATAGTCAATCTTTGATGAGTGTATTTGAATTTGATCCTACCAATGAGCCAAATAGTGTTAGGTCTCCACTTTACGCAAAGAAATTGGAGTTTGACCAATTATCAAGTGACCGCAAGGATAAGAAACGTACCAAGAAGAAGATCGTAGACGATACTGGTAACTTATGTAGTAGGAGGGTGCTGACTAGAAGCATTGCCAAGAAAAGTCACATGATGCTTAAAAAGGATGGGAAAACTGCAGCAAAATGTTTCACTTCTCCTGTTAGAAGATCTGCCAGGGTACTAAATTATAAAAAATGAGCTGTTTACAACTATTCTGTCGGATTTTGATCCTAACAAAACAATTATTTGGCTTCCTTTTGAAGATACAAGGGCGTGGTGTTCATAGGATTTGGAGTCCTTTGGAATGTTTAAATTGGTGCCTCAGGAAGCATATTCCCTAAGTTTTAGAGTTTGCTTCTTTTATTTACTCCCCCTTTTTTGGGTTGTTAATTAAGGGTATATATGCACATCTAATGTATTTATTGATTTTATGATCATTGATGATGTTATAGTTTATGGGAATCTACAACCTCAATCTCATATTTCCTAATTGGTGCACTGGTTCGTTACATATGTATACATATTTCTTAGTTGCGCTTCTATCCATTGGTGAATATGTATCATCTCCTATTGGCGTTGTTTAATCTTATTATCTTCATCACTAAAAAGTAATAATGTCATTGCCTCTACGATACTTCTCTCCACTTATTTATGAACGTGGTGTGGTTTCACTTAATCTCATTGATTTAGATAAACGAAACTCGTTGTACACAAATAAAGTATGGCGTGCATTCACCACAGATACATTTTGGAGAAGTGGGTCATCTCTGCTTCAGCAGCATAGTATTAACAACAACACCAAAGTGAATCCAAACACACTCTTATATGTGATGGCTAAAATTCAACTGGTAAAGTTATTTAGTCTATTGTTTAATACCAGTAAGACTTCAGCTAGTATAATTGTCAAGGTCTAAGTCACTCTTATAGTGATCCACTAAATACTCCAAAAGGATGAGATTTTCTTTAAATTTTATTAGAATCTGGGGCCATGTATATTTTATTAGATTAAATATAGTACCGATACATAAAAATCTCTCATTGTCAACTAAGTTCCCTCAATTGATTCTGCTATTTCTGCGACACTGTCATCACTTGTGAGAAGATAAATGGAAGTTGAATGTGTGGATGACACAGATTTGTCAAAAATATTTACAAAATGTGTTGATGAAATATTGCAGATAACATAGACTCCTCTGGACTCTGGTTATTGCTTTCACTTTTCAGCTCAACATTCACAATGGTCAGCACAAAAACTCTTGAGACTGTTGTCTGTTGACAGCCATTCGCCATATTATGCCTTTGAATTAAGGATGTGGATTTGTATCTCAGAATGTCTTTACATCAGTGCCCCATAACCTGTTTTTACATATCAATTTAGAACAGTAATTAAGATATAAAATTTGGTTAGAAAGCAATAGTCACTTTAGACGAGAAAATGCTCTCACCAGCAATCTATTCCTACAGCATTGGCCCCAAATTTATCTGCCTTTTGATCATCTCCTATGGGTAAGGCTTTGCCAGCCTCTACATTTAATTGATCTGCAAGGAGAACATTGACACTGAGACTCAACTAACTAAAACATTATTGCCACAATTGAAGTTTGCAAGAACACAACAGCAAACATTTAAGTGTTATCCATTTTTTGTTTTTATTGAATCTTATAAAAACAGGCTAGTGGGATAAGCATGGTTATAAAGGCATTATCAGAAATTAAGGGGATTCAAAATGAAGCCAAAAGAAACCCTTGAAAAAGTGAGACTTAAATAACAAGTAAAGAAAATATGAAGAAAAAAATATATTTTTGTTATTGTTCCACAAGAAAACAAGACACGCTTGTAATGTTCTTTTATTTATGTAAAGGAATGCCAGGAAGAAAGGCAAGCTGTGGCGATTTAAAGAGAAAAAAGGAATGCCAGAAAAGGGGGTAATATGTGACACATATGTTTTGGTTCAACCCTCCATTCCCGAGGAAACGGGACCTTGGTAATCCGGATTTAGGTTGGAAAGTAAGTAAAGGCTGACCAAGGATTGTTCCAATCAAAATTTGAACTCACATATTTTTGTTAGGAAGAACAGTTTGAAATATTCTTTGGGAAGATGAAGTTTACGCAACAGTAACTAATAAATACCTAGAGCAGCTTGAAATATTCTTGGGTCTGGTTTTTCATATCCAACCTCGGATGATATAATGACAGCATCAAATCTGATACGAAAACCAAAAACGAAACATTAAAAACCATGTAAAGATACATTCATCAGACTTTTCTGCAAAGTAAGCGGTTAGACAAACAATATTAGATGAACACCTCACCAAAGATGCAAATATAATGCACAATAATGAAATGTAGTTAGTATTATCATATGGAAGGAATGACTAATGCTCACAGATGTAAAACGTTAAGATCCTTCAATAGCTTCCTTAAGCGAGAGTCGAAATTGGACACAACAGCCATCTCAACTGTGTCACTGTTTGTCATGTTAGCAAGGACTAACTTCAAAGAATGTACAAAACTTACGTGTAATGTAAATAGCTTAGGAAAAATGAAATATTTAATTTATTTGACCTCCAGCATCCTTGAGAAGAGTCATTGTGTCAAAAGCTCCGTTGGGAAGATGCCATGCATCACCTTTTGCATAGTACTGATACAATTTCAAAACCAATAGGTCATTTGATTTTTTAGTTATGTTGAAAAGAAGCTGATGAAAAACAAAGAAATTGCAATTTACTTCATAAATATCAAAGCATTGTACAAATTAATTAGCTCCAGCTGATTGAATTTTCATAGATTGGAAATGAACGAATGACAAATAAAACAGAACTAGAAAGGTTACCTCATAAACTTCCTCAAAAAAGTCTTCGTCTCCGCAACCAGTGGCTTCAGAAACTACAAATTTCCAAAATGGCCGCCCATCACCCTGTAGTGAATACAACAAACAGTGCATGTAATTGCCATAACAAATGCGATTTACCAATTAAACGTATATTTGTTTTCATGTTAAAAATTAAATGTTACTAGGTTTCATGTTATAAAATATCTAATGTAAGATGGAAAACCAGTGACATCGATATACTGGAATATTAAGAACACAAATTTGGCCAGCGAATTAATTGAGCAAGTTGACATAGAAGTTGAGCAAGTTGTCACTTTGTCTATCATTATAGTTAAATTCCTTTGTAGTGATTCTGGTGAAACTGTGAGAGCATTAATTTTTCTTGTCCTTCTATCATATGAATCTTTTCTGGTACAATATAACGATAATGAGAATAAGCCGGTGTAATGAAGTTGCCAGCTAGGACAAGCCCAAAGACAAATGAAGCAACAACAACCAAGAAGATAAGTATTGGAATCTAAACTCAGTTGAGAAATTTTCAGAAATCTCGGGAGCTAGGAGAGGCTTGAGCCAAAGGCTAAATAACTCCTGATTGAGAGATGAAATGCAGAGAAGTGACTTGAATTGGGTATATATAGGAAGAGGATGCATGATTTGTGGTGTGACTTTCTCTTCTTTCCCTATATCAATTCCATCTCTTTGTTAACATTCTGCTCTTTCTTCTAAGTTGTCATGGATGGTATAGGTTAAGGTTACTATTCCTCCTACGTCACACAGGAGTTGATCATATTATCATTTAATAAAACAGTAACCTTCCTCATACTAGTATCATTACAACCAATATTGTGTACATACAACCACACTACAACTTGCCAAAAACTTTCAAAATTTTCCTCTTACTTTCCCTTATAGAAAAGAGCAAGCTTATAGGAACTGTTGACATCATTAAAAACATTTTCTATACACCAAATTTATAGGTTCAGATCAATAACTCATAATACAATAAGCTCTGACAAAAATTGACGAGGAAATAATGGTTTAAAATGACGATAGGCAATCATGCGGAAATTACAAGAAAATATAACAATGGTAGAGCATTTAGACCTGATATCGTAGTTTTTCAGATCATTGAGCAGAAAACGCTCTCTTAAATCCCTGCTTTATCTCAGCTGGATTCACAGTCAAACCTGAAACCAGACATAACAAATGAAAATATTTATTCAACAAGAATAATAATAGAAGGAAAGTGCTGACAATAAAGGTGTGTGGCGATATAACAACTCTTATTAATGAGTATATTTAAGAGGCACACATTAGATGTAATATGACTTGAAAATGTGTTTATAACCGAGTCTCTCACTTTGCAAGCCGGTTTTATTTAACAAACTATACAAATGATACGCATATATTTTCTTATCTTATTTTGAACGATAACAGATTTGAGATAATAACAATAGAACATTCAACAGAACACTATATTATTATCTCATACTAGGCTCTGTTTGCAAGGTCAAACCACTAAGTTATTTTTTTTGCAAAGGCAAAAGAAGATTCATTCAACAAAAAATAACACACCAGCAGCCGCATATGAACTATGATATATTGCCCACATTAATGGACCACAAGTCATCACGCAAGAAACTATAAATCAGAAATGCACCCGCAAACTCCAGGTGCTTGACTCAAAATGTCACCTGTATGTGATATAGCAGTGACACCAGGAATTTCCGAAGCCAATATCCGAGTAGAAATTACTTTGTGAATCAAATATATGTATAGACCAGCACATCAGATCTCGCAAGACACACCATATATTCATACATCTCTTGACAAATGAAAGCAAATACAATCATAGCACCACTTTCCTGTACAAAAAACCTTACATGAGACCAAGTCACTCTAGCAGATTTTGACACCATTGGTTAATAGGCCAAAGGAATCCCTCAACCTTACTTTTGAGCCATTTCCATCACACCAACTTAATCTCCTCAACCAGTCTTCCAACACTCACATCTTTGTTCTTAACATAGTCATTCCTTTCTTTCCAAATCATTCAACAGCAGGCAATCCATCAAACTAAACCAAATGTTCACAACAGCCCCTATGCAATGTAGAGACAACCCCTGGCCATTTCACTACTCCACACCATACCGTTGAAGCTATATGACTGTCAAAAGATAGATGTGATGACATCTCCTCCACACCACACCCAGCCACACAGTTCCCCTCTCGGTGCTTCACTCATGAGCTTATAGCATCCTTTTCACTGGTTTAAAATGTGTTCTAAATGCTACTTGAAGTAAAGATTGTGTATATAACCTATAGCATATCATTTTTTTCTCACTTTATGACAGTTTATATTTAGAATGAAGACACAATTTGCGACTCGTTTGGATTGACTTGTTTTTGAACTTATGCAAATAAATAAAGCTTTTATGTATTATTTGCATGAGCTATTTTTTATAAGCTAAAAAATAAGCTGTTGAAATTTGGGGCCAAACTCATCCTTACCACACCAGCTTGCGACTCGTTTGGATTGACTTGTTTTTGAACTTATGCAAATAAATAAAGCTTTTATGTATTATTTGCATGAGCTATTTTTCATAAGCTAAAAAATAAGCTGTTGAAATTTGGGGCCAAACTCATCCTTACAACACCAGCTTGTAAAGTGAGGAGTGCCTCCTCTTTATAAACTCTTATCAAGCGTCCTATCTAACTGATGTGGTTCTAAATCCACCCCTTCAAAGACAAGCCGACACAAGGCAACTAGGGGCAGATTGCAATTAAGGTGGGATTACCAACACACCCCCTCACGCTTGGGGCGGGATTTCCAACGTAAGCCAATCCAAACGGGTCCTTGATCTTTCACAATTTTCTAGCGGTCCAACTGACAAAAACCAAACCCAAATTAGTCCCTGATATTTTCATACCGAGGACAAATTACTGAATTAGTCCCTAACAAATTATATTAGAGGGACTAATTTGTCTCTAGTATAAAAATGTTAGAGACTAATTTGAATATATTTTTTGTAACCCATTTGGGTTGGCATGGTGGTATTGGCTTGGGATCTAGGAGTGTGCTCCTCCTCGAGGTCTCAGGTTCGATTCACTCTGGTGTCAATTTGAGTGGGCTAATTTAGCTTCTTAAAAAAAAAAAAAAAAAATTTTTGTTATATCCTGAATTGGGCACACTAAAATTTTGAACACCATATTGGATAGTCACTCTTATATTTACTAGTTAGTTCAATATGTTCATTTATCAACTATCAAATACTTCAAATTCAATCTCCTAATTATTCCTATAAGTTTATCAGCTATCCACCTACGCCTATTGAGATAAACAACTTCATTTGCATCTCATAGCATACACGTTTATCATAAGTTATGTCCATATGAAAAGATAAAATAAAGTAAAATTGTTCTCGTGTAAACTATAAGCTATTTTCATAAGCTATAATGGATCGAGCGATGAATGAACAGAGTAACGAACCGTATTTGGATCCAATAGTGGCATAAGTATGCTCAACAGGATTGGCCAATTGCAAGAGGGTGCCTCCAGCATCTTACAGCAATGCGTCATATGCCCTCCCAGTCCCACCACCATGACTATGAGAGCACCTTGATGCTCCTTTGTTGATCCGCGTTGAAGAAGAGAGAGGAAGTACTGAATTGGGAAGTAGATTTGAATTTCGGAAATTGGGTTTCAGAGCTTTGAAGAAGGAGTTGCTGGGAGAGCATCTCATCATGACTGTATTAGAAGTACCCATTTGCCATTCTCGTTCGTTATGTACATTGTACAGCCCACTATCAATACGAAAATACCATTTGACTCGGCTTTTTTTTAGTTACAACATCAATAAAGTAACTTCTTTTTTTGAGCAACCATCAATAAAGTAACTTCTAACAAAAGTACTTTTATGAAAATTCATAAACTTTAATGAAATGAGTTTTGACATAAAGTTGTTGAATGCTACTTCAAAAAATTATCTCTCAGTAATTTATTTTACAAAAACCTCTCCCTCACTCACGCTGACAACTTAATATTTCAATTTGCTTTTTTCTTCCATTTTATTTTATTTTATTTTTTGAACGGGTCAATTTAATTTTTTTTTGAAGAGGGTCCATTTAATTTTATTATCTTTTTATCACTTGTATATTTAATTTTAATATCATTTAATCATCACAATCTCACAAGTATTTTTATTTCCTTTCTTCAACCTCGCAAATATTTACACACACATTAGCGTTTAGAGTAATACTTTATGCATGTCTGTCAGTTTTTTTGTTACGCTAATGTGTATAATTTATTTTTAATGTTGCATAATGCATATAATTATTTTTATAAAATTTTGATTTCAATTAAAAGTATAAGTATAGATGCTTAAAAAAATTATAGTTATAAATATTTTGCACCTTTATATTGTAGCAAACTATGCATATCTTTTTCTTATTAAAAAAAATTAAACATATCTTTTTCAATGACACCAACAATGTAACAAATATAATAACATATAATATAAATTCTTATCTTTTTGAATGATACAAAAAATATGGTATTCTTATAACGAAATTTGTTATAGAGTATAATTGGAAAAGTAAAAACCAACTATTTTGATATTATTTATGTTGTTATTTGAGCCTCCTTGAATTATTTCTCCTATTCAAATATTTAACAAATTCTTTATATGATGATACAAATTTGTATTCATGTTACACAAAATAGACGTCATTGAGTAAATATAGTATTTGTATAAAAATATCTTTTATATTTTAAACATTTTTTCCCTTCAAAAAATATTTTAAATATTTTTTATTTATTATGTTAATTCATAATAAATTCAAAGTTTTGTCCTCGTGAGCTTAGCTCAGTTGATAAGGACAATGCATAAATATAAGCAAGGTTCGGGGTTCGGACCCCGGACGCCACTAAACAAAATAATAAATTCAAAGTTTTGTACAATATTTTGCCAAACAACTTTTAACTTAAAAATAACTTTAAAACTAAAAAAAAATAAAGAAACCAAACAGCTTTAGCTTCATTCTTAAAGACCTTTATTTTAATTTTGTTTTAAAGTAGCTTTTAGAGCGTAAAAAAAGCATGGTCAAACGGTACCTAATTCCCTGGTGTTTCCCAGGTACATGATGAGCAAAACCGCAAGTGTACGGTTCTGCCAAAGTAGTAAAAAGAGAGTATCGTTCCAACAGGGAGTTGTTTAATTTGATTTACTTTTAATGGATGATTAGAGAGTTTGATTGTAAAGTTTTGGGTTTTAAAGGTTTTAAAACAATAATAATAAAAAGTGCCTTTGGATTATTGGTTCATCATAACAATGAATCCTTCACAAACAAACTATAAACCATGATTTCATATTGGACCTACTTTCTAAAGACAAGTTTCTCTTTAGTGTATCAAAGCCTCTCTCGAGGTGCAGTGAGTGTGTTCCTCTAATAATCAAGCCTATTCTCATGGTTGATTATTGTTAGCCTATTCTCTTTAGTTGAAGCTCATAAGACATGTTATCGGGTGGATGAGGCTTAATGAAATTCATAGCAACAAGGGTGTCTATATTCAACCTATTGTTGCCCTCAATTCGGTTTAGACCTTGGTCCTCACCCACTCTGAACTTCCTAGCTATATAGGTGATGATACCACCTACTACTATCTCTCCCTTACCTTCGGGTTTTGTACTTAAAGAGGCTAGATAGTCAAGCAAGTAGTAACAGGTATTCACAGGGCGGTCGTGAAGCATGGCCCATAGCATGAAGATATCATCCGTCCTAGTGGTTCCCAACTCTTTCCTACCCCAAATTGTGCAAGCCATGACCCGTTGAAGGTACCTAAGGACGGGGTTGTGGATGTTGCTAGCCTTATTGGAACGGGAGTTGTATTTTGTAAGACCGGTAATACGTTCCCAAAAGGTAGCGGGGTTATAGTCATCCGGCTTAAGATCATGGTTCCAAGAGTCATGGATAAACCCCGCATTGGCAAAGTCCATCTCTAAGCAAAAGTTTTCAAGGGACATCTCATAATCTATGTTCATAATCCGGAAAGAGACTCTATGATTAGGGTTGTCAAAATTCATCCTATCTTTTGTGAAAACGATAGAGCTTAAAAATTCATAGGTGAAGTTTTCGTACCCCCTCATAGGTCTCAACATCTCATTCCACCCT
>Ga0315914_1011753_pt1 | contig 10353 bp, 4 predicted proteins | sample MpolenodulesMG_FD_203920 | JGI IMG/M metagenome (GOLD analysis project Ga0315914, IMG submission 203920) | Medicago polymorpha root nodule microbial communities from Los Angeles, California, United States - elongated nodules | ecosystem: Host-associated > Plants > Roots > Nodule | place: USA... | reverse complement strand
GTGAGTGCTCTGTCTTTTTTAGGATGATATATTAAAAGTAATTTATTGAGTATACGACTCTCCCTTAATGGGAGCTACGTTTTATTGCATGTTTTTATAAAAAAACCACACTTGTCTTAAACCCATTTTCTGGTGGAAAAAACTTAATTTCATGTCTAAATCAGGGGCGGCTTGGAGCACAAAGTTTTACCAAAATTTCTTTTTACTAATACTAGTAATTAGTATACATATTTTTGGCAAGCCCTAGGCTTCAATGAAAAGATAATGCTAGGGACTAGCTATGGTTATCTCGTTTGACTTGTTATATGAGGTTAATGAAATTAGATTTTTTTTTTTACAAAAAAGACATGCACATTGATGTGGCTATACAATTATAATTTTTTTTGTTGCTTACTTGTAAAAATATAGGATAATTGGTTTTGTAAGTCCTATTGTTAGTGCTGAAATAATGGCATATGAAATGGAGATTGAATATGCGTCGTCTAACTACTTAAAATATCAAATTCGTAAAAAGAAATGAAAAATCATTTAAGAATGTGTTTGTTTTAAGTTAAGAAATAATATTATTTGATTACATTCCTTGAAATGATATGAATAATATTTTTAGGAACAACATTTCTATCCATGTACATGGTAAAAATTTAGATTTCCTGAAAAAGTTATAGAAATAATTTAATTAAAAAAATAAAAATGAAAATAAACGTGAGTGGTAGTTGGAAATCACGGCAAGTTGAATTCTATTCTCATGTGAATGTTATATTCTCATCCTTTAAACATGAGAATAATAATTGAAAAAATCATGTGTAAATAACATTCCTCCGAATATAATATTCATGAAACAAATTTTCAAAACTTAAAACAAACACGGGAATGTTGCATTTCTAATCTCACATTCCCGAAAATTATATTACAAACACACCGTAAATGCACGCAAATAAACCTTAAGTCTACTAACGGGAGTCTTTTAAGAAACAATTATATTTTTGGGTTAATTATGTTTTTGGTCCCCCTAAATATACCAACTGTTGATTTTAGTCCCCTAAAATTTTCTATAGGCTTTTAGTCCTCCTAAAATTCTCCATCTATGGAATTGGTCCCTGCCGTTAATGGTGCTGATCTGACAACGCCACATGTGCATACCAAATGATGTGGCACTGCCACGTGGATTTTTCACTTTGCTGATGTGGAATTTTTATTTTTTTAAAAAAGTAAAATACGGCCATCATTTCTCTCCATTCCTAGAACATAGAGAAAACATGAGAAGTCAAGAAAAAAAAATACATCATTTAGAAAGTCTGTATTCAGATTGGATTTTAGAATCCGGAAAATGAAACCCTAGCGTAATAAGAAAAATATGATGTCATTAAAACAAATAAGAGCAAATGTGTTGTAACCTTTTATTTTATTTTATGGTGGATGTTATTATATTAATTGTTATGTTAGTTTATTCCTATTGTCAAGACTTGTATGCTATTTCTTTTCTAGTCTCAATTAAAGACCTTATCGCTCCCACCTCTCTCTAACTTTTCAAACTTTTCCAAACAACCGACTTTCTTCCTTGCCAATCCAAATCATTGCCTCTGTGATGTAGATCCAAGCAACCGATGGTGTGTCCGGCCTTCACGGCGGCATCACCATCTTCTTTCTAGCTTTGGTTCGTCGCTCTCGCCGCCTTTTGCTTGTTTCTGTCTGTCCCTTGAATCCACGGTCGCCAGCTGCGGTTCTTGCGGTGGTTGGCTCTGTTCTGGTTGCTGTCGTTGATGTTGACTGTGGTGGGTTCAGTTTGGTTTTGGTAGAATAGTTAGAGGAGGTTGCGACGCAGCTGTTAGCTGGATCTGTGTTTTCTGTTTTGCCTTCTACTGTTTTTTTTGTTTGTGTATTGTTTGTTTTAGATGATGTGCTTATGTTCGTTTGTTCTGGTGCTTGGTCCTGGTTGTTTCGATTCTGGCGACTGCAAGTGTGGTGACTTTCCTCCATGATTAATCCTCCCTCATCGTGCTCCCGGATCGTTCGTCGTCATTTGGGTCGTGGTGGTTGTGTTTGTTCTTGCAGGTGGTTGAGGTGGGCGCCAGTGGCCGTGTAGCATTGTGTGTTCGGTTTGTGTTTTCCTTGTGCTTGTACAACAGAGGTTGGGGAGGGTTGCAGATCTGGTCCTTTTTTGCAGCAGTGGTTGAGGTTCATAAAACCCAAAAGGGTCTGGTTCGTTTAACCCGAAAGGATCTGGTTTTTGACGTATTGAACCCATCCCTCGATCTGAGTTTTTACGCGTTATTTGCTCGAAAGAGCATTTTATGCCTGTTGTTGGTTCAGGGGGTCGTTGGCACTTGGATTGGTTTCCATGTTGACGGCCAATCCATTCGCCTAGTTTAAACTCTAACTGTTCTATGCGGATGCTCACTTTTCACGTTTTTTTGTAACATGGTTTCACGCCCGTACGCGGGTTCGCTGAGTTGCACCAGTGATTAGTGTATTTTCGTTAGAATAGATTAGAGGTGTACCACTTGGACAGTTTTTTCACGATGTATTCCCGTTTGGGTTTTCCTGGGTCAGGTCTAATGCCCCCCAGTCTTTGTACCTGGTTGTTTTTATTTATTATATTTTCTCTTTGGCTTAAAAAAAAAAAAAAAAAGACTTGAACCGATAACATTTAATTTTTTAATCTTTAGGTCAAACCAGTTGAACTATAATGGATTAGAGTTGGATTTGAAGAAAAAAAATAATAGGTGGTTAACCTTTACTTCAATCTTGATTCAATACTCTGGTCAAGTTAAATTGTTAAGCATTAGCAACAAAAATAAATAAATAAATTTGTTAAACCCTGGTTAATCCGACCAAGCAAAGCTTGTGTAGTCATATATATATATATATATATATATATATACACACAAATATTTTGAATTTGAATGCACACATAAAAATAAAATAAAAGTAGAAAATGAAATATTATTACATCAATAATAATAATTATAAATTATTCTGTTAAAAAATAAAATAAAAAAATTACTAGATTTTCTTCTACTTTTATCATTTGTGAGTGTATCTAAATCCAAATTTTGTATGTTTGTGAATATACAAGTTTTGCTCTAACCCGACCATGAGTTTACTTATGATTAAAATAATATCTTTTTTGAATCACTGTACAATGTAGGCTCATATTCCACTCATGGAGCCGATCCTTACTCTTACATAAATCCAAAATAGATACAAGGTTGCTTTTATTGATGTTAGCTTGTTTTGGTTGGGTGTTCTTTAGGCATGCACTTCGTTTTATGGCCTCTACTTTTTGTTAATTTTTTTGTAGCCTTCTTTTGTTGGCGGTGCACTCTCTTGTATTTTGGTGAATTACTCTTTGTCCTTTTATGAGTTCTTAGTATAACCTTTTGCCATTCAAAATTGTCATATATGCTTAAAAGAAATGATTCTCTGACAACACAATTTTGATTTTAATTATAAGGTTATTATTTATATATATTTTTGAGTACATAGATTAAAAGAGATAAAAATAATCTCATATTTTGTATTTTAATGTTTAAATAACATTTTGTATGCTTAAAAACTTCCTACCTCACACAAGAGTGTTTTCAGAAGATAAGGTGGCCATAATCAATTAAGTGGTACACATAAATTGTATTTTTTAACCAACAAAATAAGAAAAACCAACTGACAAGTTAAATGTCTATAATGCTTGTAAAGCAACATTAATTTATTGATTTACATTTTCATGATCATACAAACAAATAACAGCTTGTCATTGCACAATTTTCAACATATAAACAAAATGAAGCGAAAACATATAGTACCCTCTTCTTATAATATAGAAGTATTATTATATTAATTTAATACCTCTTCATGCATGTTGCATAGCTTCCTGCTTTGCAGTGTAGAATATGCAATGATAGAAAGAAAAAGAAATGACAAATTATGTTATAAAATTACATATCTCTCTTCAGGTTTCAACTTTGATGCTTGATTGTTGTTGCATGATATCTTGAATAAGCAAAGTGATATTAAGATAAGAAGATCCACCTTTTTCAACAGCTTTCTTTGCAATCTCACTAAGTTCACTAGCCCTTTCTCTTCTCTCTTTACTCTCTTGATCTTCCTTATTCATCACATTGCATATTGCCTCTTTAATACCTTCCTTCTTCACAACCACACCTAATTTCTCTTCCTCTCCCCATTTCAATGGAAATTCAACACCAAGACTCACTCCAATCCTCAAAACTTGAGTAACAAGCTTCTCATTCAAAAATTGGTCAGCAAATAATGGCCAAGTTACCATTGGTACACCAAAACTTATCCCTTCAAGTGTTGAATTCCAACCACAATGTGTCAAAAATCCACCAATTGAAGAATGTGATAATATCACCATTTGTGGGGCCCACCCTCTAATTATAAGTCCTCTCCCTTTATTCCTTTCCTCAAACTTTTCATCACTAAGCCATTTTTCCAACTCTTCACTTTTATAAATTCCTTCCCTAATAACCCAAATAAATGGAATTTTTGTTGCTTCTAATCCCAAAGCCAATTCAATAAGTTGTGAAGGAATTAAATTGCATAAACTTCCAAGACAAACATAAACAACAGATTTTGGTTTATGCAAATCTAGAAACTTTAAACAATTATGTTCACTTATTGAAGCTATGTTACCTCTTTGAGCCTTATCTAAACCATCTTTGTTGCAAAGTGCAACAGGACCAACACACCAAACCTTATCATTTCTTACCTTTTTGTAATCATTAACATATTCTTTCTCTAACTCCTCAAAACTGTTTATGATTACACCATATGATTTCATTTCAGCTTCTTGCATTTTCTCAGCAAACCCCTTCATCTTTTCCTCTTTCACTGTTCCTGGTATCTGTTCTTTTGTGACTTGAATGTTGTCAGGTATGCCAGGAATAGAGAAAAACTCTGTCTCTGAATTGATGCTTTCAAGAATATTTGAAGTGTGTACCTTGAACATGCAATGGAGGGTGAAACAACAAAAACCATGGAATGAAATCCTTGGAATGTGATGTTTTTCAGCTATTTGAGAAGTCCAAGTTATGCAAAAATCAGAGATAATGCAACTTGGTTTTGGTGACAATTTATCAAACAAATCTTCACCTTCCTTTTGAAGCAAGGAAACTGCATGGAATAGATTGTACATCATATTCATGTCTTTTGAAATGTTCACCATGTCGAAATTCTCGCAACCATCTGGTAATCCAACTTGTTTTGATGGAAAAGTTAGGGTTACAATTTTGATTTGAAGGCCAGAAGAAACAGCACGAGAAAGAACTGAAGTAAAACGTGATGCATTTTTTGGTGTAGTGAATATGGTAACAATAACACCACGTTGTGCTAAGAGTTTTGCTATGTCTATCATTGGGATAATGTGGCCTTGTGCTATTAAGGGAAATAACACAAAGTGTGGAACATTAATGTTTGCTTGCAAAACCATATTGGAAAATTAAGGAGTAGTATATGTATTTTTGGGTGTTAGACTTGAATTGAAGTGTGTTTCAATTGTATACTATCACTTTGTTTTATGAAGATGATACTTCCTCCTCACCACAATATATACTTGAAGTATTTGTAAATAAAAAGTTTTTTTTAAAATTTTTTTTTGTCACTTTCAACTTTCAAGTTGAGGTACATTATATTTTTAGCACTTATATTTATACATCTTAAATTTTTCTACAATCATTCAATAATCATCAATCTATTATATTTATCAATTCGTTCTTTTTATTTCTTTCGTCTTTTATCATAGAAACCTCTAAGAAAGATCGCTGATATTAAAAAAACATATTTGATTAATAAATATATCTGAAATGTGTGCGACCACCATTAAATTATCATTTGTATATAAATATATTCAATGTTAAAATTTTATATTCTAAGAAATTGAAAGTAGCATCAGTAAGGAAAATATTTGAAGAAAAAAAAATAATAAAGGCATCTAAAAATTTGTCGCAAGTCTTATATTTAAAAACAAACAAAATTCTGTAAAAAGTCTTACAATAATGGATTGATGGATTAATTAATACTAATATTACACACCACTTTCAGTTTCAATATATTCTATATTCTATAATCTATGTATTTTTAGTAATGATTTTTTTTTAGTAAAAATACTGTTTTTTCGATTAACTTCATACAGTCTTTTTAATTTGCGTCAGCTAGCCAAATATGTGGATTATTGTAGAACACAGAGTATATGACATATGAGTTCTAGAAGATTTCTATATCTTGTGAATGGTGTGATGTAAGAGCATATGCAATGAACATTGGATTATGTAAGGAAAGTAGTGATGGTATGCAATATTGCAATGCATGGATATAGGTCTAGAATCATGTGAATCACACGTAGCATGTTTTTAATGATGACCGCAAATTCTCTGCTAAGACGCAAACAAAAAAATGAGAGGGAAGTGACGTGATGAAGATTCAATAATAGTATGGCAGGAGTCAGAATGGAAAAGACTCTTGCCCACTTGTTTACCTGAATAAATTCTTGCATGACCACATCCACATGTGTATTATGTACGGTATTAAACCATGTTAACGTATTCAAGATCAGAGTATTTGTCTCAGATATCTTTTATTCAGTATTATGTTAGGCAACATGTCTAAAACTCCTCCATGTTTTAGACTTATACTTGGTATATATTTCTAAATCCTCGTTGTTGTTTTGATTTGTGGTGTCAACCTAATTGGTTTGTGGTCCTTTTTGATGGTTTGTTGATTTTTTTAAAAAAATTAACCTCAAAATAGATTCTAAATGTGTACCCTTATAAATTTTTAGTAAAACTATGGATTTTCTAAATGAAAAAGATGATGACAGCTAGCTTATATATAGGATGAGGATGCCCAAATCAAATATATACATCCAACTAAAACTCTTATAAATGTAGGATTCTAATACAGCTTTAATATGAATTCTTGGTTTAATCGTAACATTGTCATGCTTAACTCAGCTTTTATATCATGTTAAATCAGTTTAGATTTCACTTTCAAAACTAGTTTATGGGAGTGTATGTTGAGTAATATATAAATGAAAAGATTGATGTACTTTAAAGTTTTTGGCAAAATTAAGATGTTCGTCCAATCGTATATATACACCATCAATCCAAGAATCTTAGTAACGTGGAATTCTAATACAACTTCAATAGATATAAGTAATTTAATTAAAATGGTCGAATATAAAATAAATCAATCTCTAGTTTTTTCTAAAATTAAGTTTCCGTTTCTTCTCGAAAACTCTCTAAACATAAGTTTGAAATAGAATTTAGTGTAAAATTCAGAAAATAAAGCAAGCTAAGTGTTACTTTTTGGTGGAAAGATATTTGATACTATGTTATAAAAAATGGAGCACAAATGAATGCAAAATATTTTTATTTCACGAAATAAAAATGAATGGAAAATATTTTTATTTTGTGAAATATTTTTAATACACAAAAATTCAACTTTATTCTATGTGAAATAAACATATATATTTTTATTTCATTATGTTTGACATATATGCAAAATTAATTTATTTCATGAAAAATCAAACACCACTTATTTATTTATTTTTATAAAATCAACACACGCCGTTATTCATAGCACAGGAGAGTAATTGATAATTTGATATGGTGTAGAAAATAAATAGGAAACATAATGCAGAAAATGATACACAAAATCTGAAATTGAAAATTTTATATGAAATTTGTCTAGTAAATGATTCACTAAATACCTCACTTAGTCCTTTCATCTAAGAAGTGAGATTTTAACATAAAAAAAAGTTTGAGATATCTACTGTTTTTTGACAAGTGATATATTTAGTTTAAGGTCAGTTATATGTTGTACAAGTGAGATAAATATAAGTATTGCATCATTAACAAGTCAGCTTCACCATTAAATTAATAAATTTGACCGTTAATTTAAATAAAATATGATATGATTTATGATTTATTAGTAAAAAAAATATTCGTGTATGGTGCAAGATCTTTTACTTATGTATATTTGACAAAGTTTTAATTTGGTCGTTGCTTCTAGACTTTTTATCAGTCTCTTCATGACTTCACCACCTCCATAACTAAAATGTGGACAATATTATCCAGGCAAAAACGCCGACCAAAACATACGTGGGATATTCTGAGCCTTTTCAACCCTTTAAATTAAATTGATTGATATATGGCCAGAAACTTCTTAACTTTATCTGTCCCTTTAATTTTTGATTCAAGCCTATAATATTGCTTGCTACTACTATTTATTTGAAAATAGTAGTATAAAAATATCGGAAAGACGCTAAAAAGTAAAAGTTGTCTCCAGATTTCAACATATATACAGTGCAACCACTCGTAAAGCCTACAATCTGTGGTCGGTATCATATGCACTTCAAGAAACAAAAATGTATTTCCCCATACGTTAACGAGATAAGATGATCGATTGTACAACCGTGTGTTACCTTTCTGCTTTGGTTGGATGAGAAAAACTAAGGTTTGTTTGAGAGTTTGGTGGGAAAGAAAATAGAAGGTTTGAGAAAAATGAATGAAAAAATCGAAGAAACAGAGGAAACCGGAAGAGGAGGGTTTAGGGGTTAATTTTTCTTGATAATATTAAACCCTCTTTATTTGAGGAAACTAAAAAATTGCATTGGATGAGGGTTTTGGAAGGTTTCAGAGGGTTTATATGAATTCTTTAAATTTAATCTATGTTTTTTTTAAGGAAAAATTTAATCTATGTTGTTATATTATTTTTAAAATGAAAATATAGTAATCATATGCATTCTATGAAAAACTACTCTTTTAATTTTTTTTAAAAGATTTATCTATTTTCTCTTATAATTTCCATTCCTCAAAGCCTTTTATTCCCCTCCCTAAATGAAATGAAAGAATATTAAAAGAATGAAAATGAGTGAGGTGTAATGATTTTTTAATTGTTAACAGAAAGATTATTAAAAGAATGAAAATGAGTGAGGTATAATGATTATTTAATTGTTAACAGAAAAGGACAAGAAAAGAAAAAAAAAATTCCTTCAAAAAAAAGAAAAGAAAAATATATTATTTTATTTTATTTTGGAAGGTACTTTATGTTATCCAAATACCTTATGGATAAAGGTTAACAACACATGTTTTAACACATACTTTTCAACACACTATCTTTAATTGATTAAAATTCGCATGGAACTCACCCAATATTATATGGGACGCACATGATTAAGTACGACCCGTGTAAATTTTAACCAATCAAAAAAATGTGTTGAAAATGTGTGTTAAAATATGTGTTGCTAACATTTCTATACCCCTTATATACTAAAGTTTGGTTTATCATCTCAATAATTTTATTTTTTTTTGGATTAATCATATGTTAATACTTCTGTAATTGGTGAATTTTGATCTCAGGCTGGTCGATTTGGTTTAAGTTTGTTTTCTCAGACCAAACATCAGTTCTGAATAAAATAAAATACACACATACATTGTACCCAAAAAAATATGCACACATACAACCAAACACCAGTTTGATCGATTTAAAATTTACAACTGAGGAAAGTAGGTTCAGATTAAGTACTGAATAATTTTTTTATTTTTGATATCATATATTTTAAATACATAAATTTATCTTTCAAGTATTGTATTAAATACGCTGATCAATAACAGTCTTTATATGAAAATAATTCTCCTCTACAAACAATGAATAATTCTAAATTTCATTATGTTTTTTCAATAAATATTCTTCACTATTTAATGATATTTATCAGCATTACCGTCAAATTTTTCTTATTATTATTTTTTTATTTTTTTTTATGAGCAAGTTTTTTAATAAGCAAAAGGTTTTGACTGATTACGAAAAAGGTAGCCTTGAGCACACGAAATGAAAAGAACATCACAAAAAACTAATTAAAAATTCGTTAGTAAATTTATTTTAATGAGTTTTCTGCGTTAATTTTTTTTTTAAAAAAAGTAATAATAATAATTGTGAGTTGAATACACCACTTGAAATATTTCTGCCTTTAGTTGTACAAACGTTCCCTCAAGACACTTGTTATGATTTTGACCCCTACGAAAATATTGGTATTTTAAAGGATGTAGCATAAATTTTAGTCATGCAATACTGTTAATGTCTTCTGAAAGAAAATTACTACCACAAATGCAGCAAATCCTAACCACTACGGAGAATAATAAAGCTATCATTGGTAATTTCCCCAGGTGGAGGTGCAAACATTGACAATCTTATTTGTATAAATTCTATATTGAACGAAAAACCAATAAGAATCATTCTAATGAATATATAATCAGTAAAAAATAATGAAATCTGCTAGGTGGTGTTCGAGTTTCATGGAAGTGTAATTAATATACAACAACATACAATCATTTGAACATT
>Ga0315914_1011752_pt1 | contig 10353 bp, 10 predicted proteins | sample MpolenodulesMG_FD_203920 | JGI IMG/M metagenome (GOLD analysis project Ga0315914, IMG submission 203920) | Medicago polymorpha root nodule microbial communities from Los Angeles, California, United States - elongated nodules | ecosystem: Host-associated > Plants > Roots > Nodule | place: USA... | reverse complement strand
TTTTAACTAAACATTACATTATTTAAATATAAAATTTAGATTATATAAAGATAATTTGAAGTTTTTGGGTCTAACAGATCATATAATTTGGGACCAAAATAAGTATTATCTTTCATATTATATAAGAAAATAAATAAGGAACATGTAGATAGATATAGACATGTAGTGGTGTTAATATCTATGTAGACTTTATAGATAGATTAGACAAAAACAAAGTTTTGATAGATATGGGTTACAGATCTTGAGATGACTTTGGGTAAGATAACATTGGGAGAACTAAAATTGTATAAGATTCCCATGAGTGTCTAATTGAAATCAAAGAATGCAATGATAATGAAAATTTTGTGCTTGAGAAACCAAATGTGCATGTGGTGTGGCTTTGTCTTGGTCTTATCTCTTATTGGGAAACAAAACATGCAACAAAGCACAACATGAATAATATTCTCAACTTAAGTACAACTCAATTTCTTAATGTAGTTGACATGACAATAGCTTTGTGTTGGATTTGGCAAAAAGTAATATCAAAGACATGAATGAGTATGTACGGCCAAGAACAACAATGATTTTGATCATATATTGGAGTAAAATTGAATAAAACAATGAAGAAGTAATGTGTATTATTTTAAATCATTGATAAGTTTTAACTCTTTATTACATTTTTAATTGATTTTACGTTTTGTAATAAAGAGATTGAATATTTTGCTATTCTGCAAGTAACTGGGATGTAACAATTTATAAAGACCACGTTACACTAAATGAATTTTTTGAAGTTACATTTTGATTAGTAATTGTGGGAGATTTGTTTTTTTTTTCCTCGTAAAACTAATGAAGGAAAATAGGTAGAATTAATTTCATTTAAAAAAATAATAATATTTCGTAATGTTTAATGTGATTTATATTGATATAAGTAAGGTACATGTCAATTAATTATCTCATGTCGTACATTTATATTTTGATTATCTAATATCTCAAAACAACATGAAAAGGTGAAGTAATGTTATATCAAAAAATATGGATTTGGATTTTAACCATTTGTGTGAATGAATATATATACGTAAAAATTAAAAAGACAAATTATGCAAATTTATTTAGCATTGCGAATAGTATTTATGGGATTATTGTGTTTGCCATAAAAGAAAATAAGGGTAAAAAAACGAACCAATTTAATTTTAAAAAAACTAAAAATATTTCATGTCAATGCATTCTCTCTTGCGTTGCATTTATATTGTGTAAAATATGAATATTTTCAATAGTTTTATAAGACTATGAAAAATATGACATTGATATTATTGTATAAAACATATATTTATAGCGCCTTGGAGGTATAAGTAATTGTAGATAATAACTTTAAGATTATTTTGGTTCTCATGAGGTAGGGCTTATTACAATGTCTTTGGTAATGTTGAAATGATTTAAATAATAATTGATTTTTTATTTGAAATATAACAAAGCTATGATAGTCTGCTTTATACAAAATCTTATAACATTGGGAAAAGAAATATGGCCATAGATATATAAAAATGAAATAAATATAACTTAAAAAGATTTGCATTAATATTCCCTTTGCGGAAGCTTTGTCTCGAATGCCTCTATATGCTAAGTTTTTAAAGGAAATTTTTTCAAAGAAAAAGACTATAGAGCATAATGAGACAATAGCTTTAACTAGGGAAAGTAGTGCAATGATAAAGAAGCAGCCTCCTAAGCTTAGAGACCCAGGTAACTTTGCCATCGCTTGTGTGATTGGGAGTGAGACCATTGATAAAGCATTGTGCGACCTAGGAGCTAGTGTTAGCTTGTTGCCTTTGTCCCTCTTTAAGAGGATTGGGATAGGAGAATTGAAATCTTCCGAGATGATCTTGAAGTTAGCTGACCATTCTACAATCCAAATTGTTGGATTTGTCGAGAACATCCCCATTAAGATAGAAGGGATATACATCCCAACTGATTTTGTAGTTGTGGACATTCTGGAAGATCAAGATGTCCCTATAATTCTAGGGAGATGATTCCTCGCTACTGCGGGAGCTATTGTCGATATTAAGAATGGAAGGATTGTTTTTCAAGTGAGTGATGAGATGGTAGGATTTGAGATGGAGAATGTTATGAAAGGTCATGTTCTTTATTCTTTGTGCATGATTAAAGATCATGATGTGAAAGAACGCTTCCTAGCGTCATCTACACAATATGATCTCTTTGATCCTTTCTAAGGACGCTTTCTGACCGTCAAGCTAATGACTCTAAACGAGCGCTTCGTGGGAGGAAACCCACACATTTAATCTCTTTTTGTTCTAAGTTGTTTTGTAGGAAATTGTCCGAGCAAGATTCAAGAAAACGGATAAAAAAAATTTTGAGCCTGAGATGCCAGAAGCTTGGTACGGCCTGTGCCTGCAGTGGCACAGCCCTGCCACCCAATACCTTGCCCACCCCCAAAACACCCGAAGCTTGGCACAGCCCGTGCCTGTAATGGCACGGCCGTGCCTGACCTCTACACACTATTTACCAAATTTTTTCCCTTCTTCTTCCCTTATCCTTCACTACCAACATCTCTCATCTCTCAATACAATCTTTAAAACCTCCATTACCACAAACCATCAAACCTTTATATCTCCCTCAAATCTCCACCAAACCACAAAATTTTTTCACCCAAACAATTCCAAACATCATTCCAAACATAATTCACCAATCAAAAACAACTTTCATCCACCCAAAATAAAATTCATCCAAATTCCTAGATGCCATTAACCTAATCCAAACACCACAAATTCCTCACCAACCTACACCATTAAACCTATAAACCTTACTTAAACATCAACCCCATAACTAAACCAACCTTTTCCACCCAAAACCTTCACAAATCCTAACCTTCACCACAACCCCCACCAAGTCAAACCAAGTTAACCAAGGTCAAGGCAAACATGGCTTCAAGAAGAATGGGAAAGGAGCCGAAAAGTTCTTCTGGAGGACCCCCCCCTAAAAAAGACAAGCAACACCGAGGAACCACGACATTGAATTTATCACTCCGGAACAACGGAGTAGGTATAAATCTCTTCTCTCTAAACCCTTGCACCCTAGTAGGTATCCGGATTCTTATTCTATGAACAAGCTAGAGATTAGAGACAATGCTTATAGGTTGTTGAGTAACTTAGGATGGGTTGAAATATTAAGACCTATAAAGGGGTTTGAAAACCTCACTTATGAATTCCTAAGTGGTTGTCAAAGATGGAAGAAGTGATGCTCATGGAGTTAGTGGTTTGAAGCCTCAAGCAATAGTTTTGATGATGTTAGCTGTTTTTGTTTATATATCTTTGATTATGTTAGTTTCGATCTTGTTAGTCTAGCTTTTCATTTCTTTTAGAATATCTTAACGCACCCTAGTGAAAAAACTTGTAACTATTCTTGTTGGTCCCTTTCACTTGTTTCTGAATAGTACTTTGATTATGATCCTGTACACTTTTGAACAAATGTTTAGCATATCCAACTGATAATTTTTAATACCTTGTTATCATCAAAACTCAAGAGGTGATTTTGCGAAACACCCTTTGTTCCAACAGTTTCATGTATCCACCTGAATCGATTCAATCCTATCTTAATCAATTCAAATCTGTCTCTGACTCTGTGTGAATCGATTCACATTGTATATGAATCGATTATTGTTTGAATCGTTTCATTTCTTCTTGAGTCGTATCATTAAACTCTCTGACTGTCTCTGAACCGATTCAATGTTATCTTGAATCGATTCAATCATCCATCTGGGGAGCTTGAATCGTTTCATATATCTCTTGACTTGCATCAATCTTCATGTACTCTTCTTTGTCTGGACTTGGTTTTCTTGATGTCTGAATCGATTCAATAGGTAAATGAATCGATTCAATCTGTTGTTTTGTGTGAAAATTGAGTCTTTTCACCCTTTACTATATAAACACTTTTCTTCTCAACTTCAAAAGAATTGAATCATTTGCATCTATTCTCTCTAGGTCTCAAAAACTCACTGTTCATACATTCTTCAAGATTAAACACTTTTTCTTAGAATCACTTTGTTCTTTGAGTGTATAGATTCCCTAGGGTGCTAGTAGGAATTGAAAGTTGGTTCTCTCAAGAATATTGATTGGGCTTAATCAAGGCTTTAAAGGAAGTGAATAATCTCATTCCACCTCCAAAGGACTTCGGGGTCTTTCTAACCATTTTTTAAGTCGAAGGGGTTTTGTTTTCCAGACGTAGCATTCAAGACTCGAGTGAAGAGTTCGAAGGAGTGCACGGGTAATTCAAGGATCCGAAGATTCAAGAAGCACCAAATTCAAGGGTTACTTGAAGTTTGGGGGAGTATTTTATATAGGAGTTGAAGAATTTGGGATTTAATTTGAAGGAACTCTTGTAAACATTGTAATCAACATTTGTTACATAGTGGATGACCTTGGTGAATGTGTACTTCATCAAGTAGAGTAGACGTAGCCCTTAGCGAGAACGAAAAAGGGTGAACTAATATAAACATCGCTGTTCTCTCTCTTTCCCTATCCTTTTTACTCTTTGATATTGCTTGTGATTAATTAAATAATTGATAAGTCAATTGCTAGTGTTGATCTAAGTAGCCTTTTATTGAAAATTAACCTAATTCATTGAGTTAGGTTTTACACATTTTGCTTACATCAATTGATTGCAAGGTTTAATCAATTTTTCAATCACATCATTGTGTTTTTGATTTGATTGCTTAGTAATTTTGTTTACATAGGTTCGGTTTGAAATTGTGTATTGTTTTGTACCCTGTTAAAGGTTCATTGATATTTGATTGTATAAAAAGATTTGTATTGTCAATCTCTCAATTCTAAGATAAAATCTTATTCCACATATATTTGCTTCTTGTTGATTCATTGATTGTGATTTTTCGAGCAAAATTCCAATAGTCAATTTCATTAAAATCTGTTTTTATCAAATCTCCAGAAAATCTTTTAAAATCGCTATTCACCCCCCTCTATCTTGGTAACCATCTAGCCATATAGACCAACAAGTGGTATCATAGAGCTTGGTCTCTTCTTACGGCTAACTACCGGAAGAGTTGATCCATATGACTAGTAAGGAGCCCAGGGGGGCGTATAATAGAGCACCTATTTTCGATGGAGACAATTACGACTATTCAAAAGAATGCATGAGCGTTCACATTCAATCGGTGGATATGGATGTATGGGATGCCGTTGTCAATGGTCGGTTTCAACCACAATTTGCAGCCGATGGTGATAACGGTGTAGTCTTAGATAAGACTAAAGCCGATTGGAGAGATGATCACAAAAAGAAGGTCCAATATGATTTGAAGGCGCATAATATTCTCATCTCTTCTCTTGGAATTAATGAGTATCATTTTGTATCTCATTGTAATACCTCCAAAGATATGTGGGATGCATTGGAAACCCTTCACATAGGAACCGATGAAGTTAAACAATAAAAAATTAATACCCTTGTGCAACAATATGACCTTTTTTTGCATGAATGATGGTGAAACCATCTCATCTATGCAAATGAGATTCACTCATATTGTAAAGATGTTGCAAAATCTTGGTAAAACAATTTCAAACCATGACCGCACTAATAAAATTTTGAGATGTATGACAAAGGAATGGCAACCTAAGGTTACCGCTATCAAGGAATCACAAAATCTCAATGTTCTTAGTATGATCACACTCTTTGGCAAATTAAAGGAACATGAGCATGAGATTAATCGCTTCAAGTCAAGTGAGGATGAGTCTAAGAAAAAGGATAGGAAGTTCATTGCTTTAAACACCACTTTGTCCGTTTCTACCTCTTCGATTCAAAATTATTATGAATCCGATGACGATGCCATCGATGAAGAGGAAATGAGCTTGTTTGTTAGGCGGTACAACTGCTACATAAAAAGAAATGGGTTAAAGCACAATGACAAGAATCTAGTGAACTTTAGGAAGGCCTATAGAAAAGGAAAAGAATCAGATAATGATGAGAAAGTGGTTAGATTTTATGGTTGCGGCAAAGTAGGACACTACAAGAATGAATGCCCGGAACTTGCTAAAGAAAGAGGAAGAAAGGCCTACATTGCTTGGGAAGAAGATGGAGTTACCTCCAATACTAGTGGCGCCGAGAACAAAGATGAAGACGACCTATGCTTCATGGGTCAAATGAAGAAAACTAAAAATGAGGTAATCTTCTCAGACTCTGATTTCGATTCTTACTCCAATTTTAAACCCACTTATGACGACCTACAAGATTCTATTGAAGAAATGCATGCTGAATCTCTAAACGCTTTTGAGAAACTAATTGCTCAAAAGAAAACTATTTTGAAATTAGAATCCGAAATTTCTAAACTTAAGGAAGCATTTGAAAGTTTAAGAGATGAGCATGCTTTACTTGTAAATGAGAAAATTTTAAGTCCCACAATTGAGTGACCTAAGACAAAGTCACCCAAATATGATAATTGGATGGACTTTGCTAGTTGTGAGATTTTCTCTAGCCTTCATGAAGAGATAAATTCTCTAAATAAGAAACTAAAGCATGTCTCTAAAGGTACCATAACTTTTGCTATGAACTCAAAAGATGAAAGAGCTTACACTAAATACTCTTATTTAAGGAAAAATTGAAATTATAGCAAAACTCATTGCCACATTAGGAGAATTGAAATTCCTAAAGGGGTGACGATGTGGGTGCCTAAAGTTACTTGCTGTAAAATTTATCACATGGCTCCAACTTGTGTTGGAAGCCAAAGGAATCGTAATTGATTTGTGTAATCGTGTCTTTCAACTTTGAAGGAACTTCTTTCCTCTATGTTGTCCAAGACACTAAAATTAAGATGTTCTCCTTTTTCTCACTTTCGTATCTTTTAGTGCATCTTAAATCTCACAAATCAACTACGGTATTCCTTGTTTTCTATTACTTCCAAAAGATTGGGAAAGGTTTGTTTGTTTTAGTGTGTTTATATTTGATGATGAATGAAGAAAGTCAAGGATGATGCTCCACAATAAGCTCCTTAATTCTTAAGGACATCATGGCCAAAAGTGTGATGAAGACGTATTTTAGGACTTTAAATATCTAACCTCTCCATTGTCTTATCATGTTGGTTGATCACGAGTGACCTCTCAATCATCATTATCATTGAAGCACTCTAGCAAGGGAGTATGTATATTTTGATAGTAGGTAAAATTTTCTTGGAAGATTCAAATGCGTTTTGATCTTTCCTTCGAAATCTTCTTTTACCTCTCTCATTTTGCATGATAGTTTCTCTTATAGTTTTATTGTATTTATCCTATGTGTTCTTGTTTGTTAACTGTCTTTCATCCTTTTGCATGCTATCCTTCCTTTTGTATTGTATCTTGCATGCTTGCTTGTTTTCAATTGCGATTGTCTACGTGCTCTTGTTTAGGATGGTTTTAGATGTTTTCTTTTTTGTTGTGGTTTTATTACAATCTCAAAATGTGCATTCAATTTTTTTTTTCTTTTGAATCGATTCACTTTTATTTCACTATCAAAATGAATCGATTCATAATGAATCGTATCATTAAAATAGTGAATCTATTCAAATTCGCAAAAATTGGTACTACTATTGCATCTGGTCCTTCACTTCAAACCTTCCCATCTACCCTCTTCTCTCTCCTGCCTATATACACGCACAAACTCTTAAACCTCACAAAACCCTAAACCTCATGTACTTCTTCTCAACATCAATCAATCCTTTCAAATCCAACCATCATCATCATATTTGTTTGATATCTACTCTATGGGTCCAAAAAGGGGAGCTACTACTCAAAGAGGAAAAGGTAGAGGTCCTCCTCATTCCACTCAACAAGTTGGGATTTTGGTTCAAGATTTGTTGCTTGATGAAGATTATGACAGGTATATTGAAAAATCTCACTCCAAAAAGGATGTTTCTCCTTAATTTTATTTCTCTTTATGGGATATAGAATCTATGGGCTTTCATTTTCATAAGTTGCTTAGTTTTCAAAATTTGAGTTCATTTGTTGAGTTAAAAAAGGGACCAAAATTAAGGTATTTTATTGTAATGCACAAAGACAAGATAGTGTGAGTTTTGAATGTGCTTTCAAAAATGTTCGAGTATCACTCAATCCGAAAAAATGGATTCTCTTCACTTGGATTGTAGTGGGGTAGACATGGAAGCTAAGGCCACTTTTGCTAATTATAACAAAATAGATTTTGTGAAAAGTGTGTCAAAAACCGGGTTTGGATAATTGAGCTTTTCAAACTTTAGCCCTCTTCAATTGAAATGTGCTGACAGACTGTTACATTGAGTAGTTGTCAAGATCATCATGAGTAAGCAACACACTATGGTAGAATTGATGACTACGATCTTAGCATCATGTGGTTGCTGAAAAACAAGATCAAAGTTAATTGGCCTCTTTTCTTCTCTAACCGCATAATCTCCTACAAGAATGATGGTAGAAAGAAACTCCCATACCCTTCCTTCATTAGTTGCCTTCTTCGATCCGATCGTGTTACTAGTGTTGATACCTTACTCACTATACCAAGTGAGGTTAGTGGATTAAATGCAGAAGCGGTTCAGAAGATGCACTATGTCAAAGATTCCAATGGAGATTGGTACTATGATGATAATGGCATTTGGTACTATGACTTTATCGTTGTGGCTGATGGAACGGATACGGAACAATTAAGAAAATGAAGGAAAACATGGAAAAGGAGGATTATAATATTGAGAATGATGTGGAGATGGAAGACGGTGAAGAAACTAGTGATGACGAGGATTTAGACTATGACCCTGAAAATGATCACTATCAAGACCACAACAATAATCATTCAAATGAGTGTCTTAGTGAAGTCTTGATTGAGATAAAGGACCTAAAGAAGTATATGTCTCAAAACTTTGATGCTCAGGACTTACAGTTTAAGGAAATTAACAAAAGGTTTGATGCTAAGGACTTGCAGTTTAAGGATGTCAATAAAAGATTGGATTCTCAAATGCTTCCATTCAAGAGATGCGGGAGTCGATGCAAAAGTGAAATGATCTTAGTGTTACAATCGATGCCTACTTTGCCTCTCCTTGCCCTGACCAAGATGAAATTAATGGAACAACCAACCCAACTGAACCAGATGCTTAGTAATGTTTTTTTTTCATTCTCCCTTTTCGAGGTTGTCAAAGGGGGAGATATATGTTGATTATGTCTGTTTGTGTTTATTTAGACTTATGCTAGTTAGTATGATATGTTTAGACATGACATGATGATTGTTTAGACCTTTGTTGTCAATGTTGTTTAGGCGTATGTTTGGAACGCTTAGCTTGCACTTATTCTATGCCTGGTACAATGGTTATTCCATCATTTGTTCCTATTTTTTGTTTGTGCCTATTTTTGTTATCACTTAATTCTTCTTATTAACCAAGTGAGTATGGGCCTTAACAAATATAGAACACGTATATATTGCTTGTATACCTTGTATGCTAAGTTTCAGGGGGAGCAAATTAATCATTAACATGATGTTTTGACATCATCAAAAAGGGGAAGATTGAAGCCCCTAGTTATAGTTTTGATGATGTTAACCTTTTTTGTTTATATATATGTGTTATTTAGATTATATATTGTTAAAGCACCCTAGTGAAACAATTGGTATCTGTTCATATGTGTCTTCTCTCTGCATGAATCGATTCATCCTTATCTGAATCGTCTCATTTAAGTCTATGACTTGATATGAATCGACTCATGATGATTATGAATCGATTCATGCTTGAATCATATCAATCATCCTTGAGTCGTATCATTAAACTCTTTGACTTTATATGAATCGATTCAGACCAATCCTGAGTCGATTCAGACCTTCATCTAGGCAGCTTGAATCGTTTCACTTGTTACATGACTTGCATCAATCTTCATAACCTCTCCTTGTATCTAGGCTTTCGTTTCTTGGTGTCTGAATCGATTCAGTTGTTTAATGAATCGATTCACTATGTTATTTTTATGTAAAAAGTATGTCTTGTTTCTCTTTACTATATATAGTCTTCTCCTACTAACTCTAAATTTATTGAATTGTTTGCAACTATTCTCTCTAGGTCTCAAAAACTCATTGTTCATACATTCTTCAAGATTAAACACTTTTTCTTAGAATCACTTTGTTCTTTGAGTCTATAGATTCTCTAGGGTGCTAGTAGGGATTGTAAGGTTGTTCTCTCAAGAAGATTGATTGGGCTTAATCAAGGCTTCAAAGGAAGTGAATAATTTCAATACACCTCCAAAGTGTAACACCCCGTTTCCCGAAAACCGCAATTTAATAGATAAATCAGAGTAACATCATAAAACGGAGTATTACGCTTCTATTCATTCAAGTAATAAATAGGAAAATTTCTATTTATTTAAATCAATCATGTCAACAATATTC
>Ga0315914_1011746_pt1 | contig 10359 bp, 7 predicted proteins | sample MpolenodulesMG_FD_203920 | JGI IMG/M metagenome (GOLD analysis project Ga0315914, IMG submission 203920) | Medicago polymorpha root nodule microbial communities from Los Angeles, California, United States - elongated nodules | ecosystem: Host-associated > Plants > Roots > Nodule | place: USA... | reverse complement strand
TTTTTTTTTTGGTTACAATCTCCTTAACTATTTGAATCCAAATGATGGTTTCCATTTTTGTTTTTAATAAAAGAGATATATATTTTTCCCTCTCTTTTTTACGAGGATAAATGATACCGGTAGCCAAGGAAAATGGATACTACAAATAAACTATTGAATCTCAATTAATCGAAAAAGACTTAATACATCGTTTGGTCCCTTAACTTATTTTTGGTTTTTAATTTGGTCCGCTAAATATAAAATGTCTCAATTTGGACGATAGAAATTTATAAAGTATTTTGTTAGAGTCAAATTTAGATAATTTCAAATGACACCTAAAAGTTAAGAATTTCAAATTTCTTCATTGTTATAATTTTTCAAATTTTACATTTTGATCCTCAAATTTCCCAAAAATTTCAAATTGACCTCTCAATTTTTTCAAAAATTATAATTTGACCCCTCAATTTTTTGAAATTTACAAATTAACCCCTAATTTTAATTTTCAAATTTGGCGCTAAAAAATTTAAATTTATAGAAGTGGCCTAAAAAGGATGACAATGATATTTTTTTATTACTTCATCCAAAAAAAAGCATTGAGAAATGAAAGTAATTTAATTGAAGCATTTAAATTGCTTAGAATTTTAAATTTTTTAAAAATTTCAATTACCTCGTCTAAACACACTTTTAGTTTTTAACATTGATTTGACGGTATCAAAGAACAAATTAATCAACAAGGTAAATAATTTATGGATCGATTTGATAGTGAGTGACATAATTCATGGATCAACTTGATTTTTAATGAATAATTTAGGGATCAATTCGACAGTATAACAATTTGTATTGATATTTTTTTATTTTAAAAATAAAGTAAAAAAAACATTTAAAAAAAATTTCAATCAAATTTGTTCATGTATACGTGGAAGCCGACTTAGAACTCCACATCAACACTTAACATGACATATCAGCACTATTAACGGAGATACTTGACGGATGGACTAAACTAAGGGATTTACTTTTCCCACCCTGTGAGTTTCCTCGCGCGCCCTATTTTTTTCAAAAATGCCCTTGAGTTTTCGGATTTTATAATCCGGAATGGTGTTTTCTTTTGTTAAAAGGTGAAAAAATGAGTTACGGATTTTTCCGGATTTTGTAATCCGGAAATTTCAAAAAATAGGATGCGTTACATGAATTTCCGGATTTTATAATCCGAACACCCCGTAAACCCCATTTTTCAAGTGATAAACAGTTCAGATTGTCATTTTAGGGACAATATTATGAAGGTGAGAAAAACACAAGAAGGGGGGTTGAATTGTGTTAGCTTTTTCTTCGTTTCTCCTACTGATGTCACAGTTCAGAAGAAACTGACTATTAGCTTCTGAAGTAGTGATCAGAGACTTAATGTGCAGCGGATAAAAACAGAGTAAGAGAGAGAGAAGAAGGACACAAAGCAATTATACAGGTTCCTTCCACAAACTGGAAATAGTCCTGTCCCCCTTGCACTTCCAAGGAGATTTCACCAACAATGTAATCTCAAATTACAAGTACTCAAGCAGGGGCGATTTTACCCCCAGCTAGCCCGGACACGCGCCCGGGCTCAACCCATACTTTCTTTGAATCGCTACAAGAAATTTGACTTTTAGTGACGGCCAAAATCCGTCACTATAGGGCAAATTTCCGTAGTTAAATCTGTCTGTCATTGTCAAATGACTTTCACAACATGTTTTCCACCTTTACCTACGGAAATAACCATAGGTAATTCTAAGGAGACCATTTTAAAAACATTATGACCTCTGCCTACGGTTGCGGCTATCACTAAAACTTATCGTTGTTTTATTTTGCCCAGGCTCCAAAAAAATTCTGGCTTCGCCACTGTACTCAAGCACACAAGCAAGAGATTTCCAATGCTCAAGCACACAAACAAGAGACTTTCCTATGCTCTAGTACAACTACAAGAGACTTACAAATGCTCAAGCACACAAGCAAGAGACTTACAAACAAACAGATTTACACAGAAAATTGTTTGAGTTTGAACACTTGATATACAATCAGTGGTGTTCTCAATACAAATCAATTACAGACTCTTTAGACTCTTGAGACTATAGAATTTCTAAAATATAGACTATGCTAAGAAATTTTAAGTAACTTTGAAATGCAAACAAAACAGAGTATGAACTTTGAGATGTTTAGAGAGTCTAACTTTTGAATGCGTGTGTATTGCTTTCTTTTCTGGATTGTATTCAGTCTGTATCTATATCTGTCTTATCCAACTTGAAAACCTTCACTCCTTTATATATCGGTGTGAAAGAGACGTTGGAGAACAGCCAGCACGCATAAAAGAGTCGTTTGAAGCTTGTTGATCACCAATGATCTTTTGCCTGATATGGGCATTGTCCTATGAAGGATCAATTTCAAATCCATTCCTTGTATGAGGGAACATTTCTGCAGGCAGAGCTGTTATCCTCGTCTTGTTGCAAAGCACGACCAAAGTAGTGGAGAAGGTAGTTGTACAGTTCGTACACTTGTCCTTTTTCAACGCTCTTGAAGAAGTAAGCACCTAAGGCTTTAGAAAAACATTTCAAGACCGTTGTTCCACCTCTTTAAGTCTTTAGCAACTCTTAGACAAGATAAAAAGAGATTCCAGCTTTGAGTTCTTCAGCTCCTGATGAACTTCAGCTTCTGGTGATCTTGCTTCTAATGAGGCGCTTCTGATGAACTTGCTTCTGATGACGTCATCACTTCAGGAGCACTATTCTTCAGACGCTTCAAGCTTCCTTTTTGTTGATTCTTTTGCTCTCTTTTGTTCTTTCAGAACCTTTTAAAGATATTAAATTTTGTCTATGGTCATGTACACTTGAACAAATATTAGCATATTCAATTGACAATTTTTAATACCTTGTTATCATCAAAACCTTAAGGGTGACATATGTTAAACATTTTTGTTCTAACAAATTCCCCCACTCTAAGGGTAATGTTTGTCAAACGTATTTTGTTCCAACATATTAATCTTCCTAACTCTCATCCTTCTGTTTTGTGTCATTGTTACCTGTTCTTAGTCAAAAATCGGGTTTTCGGGCTACTTGATTGGATTGCTCCAAAACTTCCCTAGAAAATCAGAAAAAATTCAAGGACCATGACTCCCCTAGAAGGGACTTCTTATGGGACTCCGCCCCTCAAAATCCAAAATTCCATCGTTTAGACCCATTTTTTTATTTTTTTTATTTTTCATATTCTTAGAAAAATCCAAAAAATTTGCATTAGTTTTATTTGATTTTTAGAATTTTTTGGTGCTATTTTTATATTTTTATGATTTTATTTGACAGATTTTTAGCATTTTTTACTTAGTTTTTTTTGTTGTTTTTAAAAGCAAAACTCAAAACTACTGAAATGTGTGAGAGTCTGATGACTGATTATAAGTAAGAATTGTCCAGATTATAAAATCCGAAATAATAAACACCATTTTGGATTTTAAAATCCGGGAATCTCAAGGGCATTTTTAGAAGAAAAAAAACACGCAGGACGCAGGAGAAGGCATGGTTATAGAATACCGGGAAAACATTGAGGGATAAATTCCTTAAAAAAAAAAAAACAACATTGACCTGGTGATTACAAATTTGAGGACTAAAATGTCTATTCCCTCCATCTCTATTCTTCTTTGTCTCGCGTTTCACCTTCTTCTCTCCTCTTCTGACAAGAAACAAATACAGTCAATGGAATGACTCTCTCTTCTCTTCCACTCAATTCTTCTTCTCTCTTCAACTTCTTCTTCTTCTTCTTCAAACCTAGGTAAGTCCATTGATTCTCTACTTTCTCAATTCTCATTCATTCTACACTTGCTTGTTTTAGGGTTTCAGAATTGAGAATTGACTATTGAGAAATTGATTCAATTGAAATATGAATGCATTATGCTTATGCATCGAAATCATTTGTAGCCTTTGTTTGTTTTGTTTCATTAATAATATAAGTTGTTAAAAATTGTTTGTTTATGATACTCTATGAAGCATGGACACAAACACGGACACCAGACAACACTGCCACAGCCCACAAACATGTTGACACCTATAAATTTTTTGAGAAAATGATAGAATTCAATTTAATCACAAGTACCGGTGTCGTGTCGGTGTCGGACACTGGGACACGCCTTCAATCAGAAGTGTCGGTGCAACATAGATGATAATTGATTATTGTACAATGCTGCATTCATTTTTTCAACCAAGCGACAGCACCGACATTCCTTCCTTGCTAGCTTCTCCGGTAACCTTCATATCACACGCCAAATGATGCCCTACAATTCCGTTGTTTGAAGTTCTGTTTAATAGACCATTATGTTATTTTTGGAAATGTTTTTTGTTCGTTGCAATTGCATCATGAAGATGATGATATATGCACCTCATCGTTAGCTTCCGCAATTTTTGCGATTTTCATTTTTGTCTCTGCATTATTCATTTTTTATTTCAATTTTTATGTTTTGTTTTTGCATTATTTCATATAAACCAACGTTCACTTTTTGATTTGTGCTAATTATTGTTATATTATTATTATTAGGAGCATCATCATCTATGGCGGAGGCAGACTGGTCTCAACTCCCAAAGGATCTACTCACTCTGATATCGCAACGAATTGACGCCGAAATCGATCTCATTCGTTTTCGATCCATTTGTTCCAATTGGCGTTCTTCCTCCATCCCAAATCACCATAACATTTTACCCTTCAAATTCCCACTCCTCAAATATGAAAACGGTTCCATCAAATACAACGACAACGAGATCATTGATTCCATCAACAACACCAACTCTCCATTCTGCCACCTTTCCAAACGCAGTATCTTCCTTGTCAAACCACCACCATCGCAACTAGAAGAAGAACAAATCCTGATTCCTCGTCGTCCTTGGTTGATTAGATTTACTCAAAACTCACATGGCAAAACCAAACTCTTTCACCCACTCATCAAATATCCCCAACCACAACAAGAACAAACCCCCCCTCGTCCTCGTGTGCTTGACTTCAACAAACTCTCCGTTCTTCATTTAGGAACTGATTTCATCGTCGACAAAGACTACTTCACATACCAAAATCAACATGGTATCCACATGCGTCCTGAAACGGTCCTTGCTGTCACGTGCCATGGGAAAAACCCTCTCGTACTCGGCGCATTCTGTTACTGTTCCCATAAGCCGCTGCTTTTCCGTGACCGCGATGAGCATTGGGAACTGATTTCCAACATGTCATCTCTCTACGGAGACACCTGCGTCTTTAAAGGGCAGTTGTACGTGGTCCACCAGTCCGGCCAGACTGTTACAATTGGACCGGACTCGAGCGTCGAGTTAGCAGCTCAACGGTTGGGTCCTGGTAGTCCTGGGTGGAATAAAATGCTAGTAGAGAGTGAGGGTAGGTTGTTGTTATTGGCTATTGATGAGTCATCTAATTGTCTTAGTATTGATTTTTTTGAACTTGATGAGAAGGAGAAGAAGTGGGTGAGGTTGATGGATTTTGATGAGAAGGAGAAGAAATGGGTGAAGTTGAGGAATTTCGGGGATAGGGTTTTTTTCTTGGGGCGTGGATGTTCGTTTTCTGCTTCTGCTTCAGATCTATGTATTCCAAAAGGGAATTGTGCAATCTTCATTGATGAATCTGTCCTCTGCATTGACAATATGATACGTGGCAACCGTGTTTTTCACTTGGAACAAGACCGGCTTTCACGTGTGTCTAAATATCCTGAATATCTCAACTTGTTCTTGCCACCGGAGTGGATCCTCAAAATCTGAACTCTTGACAGAGTATGTTATCTTCTATTGAAAAGTTTCTAATTTGATAGTGATTCATAGTGCATTATTGTGTTTAGTTTATGTTTAGATTGTATAAACCTTCTGACTATTGCTTAGAAAAATTTGAGATGTTACATTGACTATAAGTATCTACACTTCTGATTTTTCAGGAACTCAATTCATTTTTTTATAAATGCAGCTAGCTTTTTTCTGAAATCTGAATGTATTTGATGAATTTTGTTTTTAGGGGTAGCTTATGTAATAAAATGTATAGATATATGAATATATGGAGTACATCACCATGACAAGTTGTTGTTGTTGTTATGAAGTTTCTAAACAAGATGTAACAATGCTGTTGGGTTTGATTATCTTCTTTCATTGTTACTTTTGCAGACTATATGTTTACCAACAAACTCCTGATTACATATTCATATCAAAAGATGCTGGAAAATGAGGTTGCATTTGGATTGCTGGATAAGCGTTCTTATAGATTTTTCAACTCTCTTATGTAAGAAAGTTGTTGGTTATTCAGGGTTTGTTATGCTATGTTATTTTGATTTGATGTTGACCTCTTGCATTATTAGGATGCTGTAAAGTTGAAACTTAATTGGTTAGTTGAACATATATCTCAACTTAGTTTACCTAAGGTTGATCTTTGTTATGTTATTTTGTTGACCACCTGCGTTGTTATGGTGCTGTGAAGTTCAAACTCAATTCATCAGTTACACTTATGTATCAATTAAGTTTACTTAATGTTGATCTTGGCTTGTGATTTTTCAAGTTCTTCAATTCTATCAAATGACTTAAAACTGTGTGACTTGCTCTATGAATATGGGGTAAAATCCATTTCCTTAGTCAGTGATTTTCAGTTGCCACTCTACATGTTTTATATATTGAAGAGCTATAATTTCTAATTGATTATTGTTACTCATCATTTTCTTGTCTTTTCTCTCTATTCAATCCCTTGTCTTTATATGAATGATTCACTTAATGCAAAACTCTCGTATTTGTTAGAACTAATTTACATTAAAATTTGCATTTTTTTTATTACTGTCAAGCTGGTCGGCTTTAAATTTGTTATGAATGAAATGAGTTGGATTGTCTAATCCTTATGGCTGTTATGGGCCTTGGAGCTTGACAAGATGGTAGAGCATAGATAGTTTATAGATCTTAAAGTGGACTGGTATGTCTTCGGCTATTCCTAACAATGCAAAAGAGAGTTTAGAGCAACTTGGCAGCTTATTGGTGTTTGAATCAGAACCAGAGGTGGTGAAAATATTACCTTAGAGTTTGTTGAGAGTGAAATATAAAGGTTTCAGTTATTCATTTAGTTAGTGGGGTGAAAATCCAAGACAATGTATGAGGTCTGTTATAGGACTATACTAAGAAGACAAAGGAGATTAAGGAATGAAGAATGCAAGTTACTTTTTTGTGTGGAACATTCTTGGTTAACTGTTTATTTTTTTGTTACATTCTGTTACTATGGGAGCTTTTTTACTCTTGTGTGGAGCATTCTTGGTTTTAGAATTATTGTTTTTTTTTGGTTACATTCCGTTACTATGGAAGCTTTTGTTTCTGTAGCATTGGAAAGGAACACTCACTATAGTGCAGGAAAGTCGAATTACACAGCAACACAAGGAAGTGAAAATTTTATCCGTTAAGGTTCAGTTTGTGAAGTTAATAGATGAATGCAGGGGTGCATGCGGTGTGTACTGTTTTGATATGTGCATGCATTCATTTTTTTTTCTGAAGGCATGCAAGTTATTTTACTAATTAAACATTGAAATGCTTTCTTCATGATTGGCGACAAATACAAACAAGGAGGTAAAGTTCCTTCTTTGTCTCATTCCCTTGATCAATTGAAGAATATGATTTTGTTATTTAAAAGGTATAAAAATCCATTTTTTCCCCCTCATGTGTGTTTATTTTTTATTGTTGCATCTTCTTCAAATGCATTTTTGTTTTTTTTTCTTTCAAATCAGCTATATGAAGTGATTCACTTATTGATTTTCTGTCATGCATATTGATTGTGCGTATTTGAAATCTAATTTAATCATATCTTTGAAGTGAATTCTCATCAACATTAACATCACCACCAGGTTTGATGTTGTTCCTTTTTTTATTCATGAATATTTTGATAAATTTGCTAATTGGTTTTTGATTTGTTTTGCCATAAACCAAATCCATAGATTGGTAAATTTATAAATGATATATCCAAATTTAACAATCTATTCTGTTTTAAATGATTCACCTCCCATTTTGAAGGTTGAATTTGAGCAACCAAAAAGTACATATTTTTCAATTCTATTGACTAATGTCGTAGTCTTATATGAGTAAAAAGGTAATTCTAACTGAAAAGAGAGACAACTTTGAATTTGCAAAGATAGAGATGATTTATCATTAATAAAAAAAATTACTTTCAATTTAGTCCCTATGATTGACACATCATCAATTAACAGAAATTTTTAACGCTAAAGACTAAACTGATAACATTTGTACACATTTATGGACTATTTTGTAGTTTATTTTGATCCAGAGACTAAAGTGACAGCGAGGTGTAAAGTCAGAGACTAAATACACCATTTACTCGATAAAAAATTGGACAAAAAATGATTTGGAGAGCTATGGGTCGATTTTGGACCCACAAAAAGAAAGAAGAAATAAGATTGTATATTCGTGTACTTTAAAATAGGAATTGGGATATAAGAGCATCCACAATGGCAGTTTTCTAACAAAGACTCCTTAAATGGACGTGATATATCACTTATTTATAATTTTTTAATAAAAGTATATATTAAGGACTCAATGATTCTAATGGCAATACACTAACAAAAACTCCAATGAAAAATACTTAAATATGTCCCACTATCTTTACATCATTAAACAAAAATAATTTAGGTATTACTCCTTTTTACAATAATTTACGTATTACTCCTTTTTACAAGTGGGATCAAATACTGCACATTTTATTACTCCTTTATGCAAGTGGGACTAAGTAGTACACATTTTATTACTTTTTTAAATGTAGGACCCGTTAGTTACCCAAATGAGAGAAACTCCTTATATAGTTGCTCATTCCTTAATGAGAATTCATTTTTTCTTCTTTCAATAGAGGATCCTTAACAGGGAGTGGTCATTGTTAAGTAGGGACCCCATTTGGAAATGCTCTAAGTACCTAACCAATCCGGATGCTCGATTTAAGGGTAAATTGGGAGATTTTGGGGGCATAAAAGATTTTTGGGGTGCCGATAAAGAAATTATCCTATTCTTCTCTCCTCTTCTGACAAGAAACAAAGCTAGTCAATGCAATGACTCACTATTCTCTTCCACAGTCAGTCTCAGGCAGCATCATTTTCTTCTTCTCTCTTCCACTTCTTTTTCTTTAAACCTAGGTAAGTCAATTGATTCTCTACTTTCTCAATTCTCATTCATTCTACACTTGCTTGTTTTAGGGTTTCACATAGAAATTGATTCAATTGAAATATGAATGCATTATGCTTATGCTTCGAAATAATTTGTAGGCTTTGTTTGCTTTGTTTCATTAATAATATAAGTTGTTAAAAATTGCTTGTTTATGATAATTGATTATTGTACAATGCTGCTTACAAAGTCACTATTATTATCAGGAGTATCATCATCTATGGCGGAGGAGGCAGACTGGTCTCAACTCCCAAAGGATCTACTCACTCTGATATCGCAACGAATCGACACTGAAATCGATCTCATTCGTTTTCGATCAATTTGTTCCAACTGGCGTTCTTCCTCCATCCCAAATCACCATAACATTTTACCCTTCAAATTCCCACTCCTCAAATATGAAAACGGTTCCATCAAATACAACGACAATGAGATCATTGATTCCATCAACAACACCAACTCTCCATTCTGCCACCTTTCCAAACGCAGTATCTTCCTCGTCAAACCACCACCATCGCAACTAGTGGAAGAACAAACCCTAATTCCTCGTCGTCCTTGGTTGATTAGATTTACCCAAAACTCACATGGCAAAACCAAACTCTTTCACCCACTCATCAAATATCCCCGACCACAACAAGAACAAACCCCCGCTCGTCCTCGTGTGCTTGACTTCAACAAACTTTGTGTTCTTAATTTAGGAGCCGATTTCATCGTTGACAAAGACGACTTCACATACCGAAATCAACATGGTATCTACATGCATCCTGAAACGGTTCTTGCTGTCACGTGCCACGGGAAGGACCCTCTCGTACTCGGCTCGTTGGGTTATTGTTCCTATCAGCCACTGCTTTTCCATGACCGCGATAAACGTTGGAAACCGATCCCCAAAATGTCGTCTCTCTACGGAGACACCTGCATCTTTAAAGGGCAGTTGTACGTGGCCCACCAGTCCGGCCAGACTGTTACAATTGGACCGGACTCGAGCGTCGAGTTAGCAGCTCAACCTTTGGGTCCTGATAGCCCTGGGTGGAATAAAATGCTAGTGGAGAGTGAGGGTAGGTTGTTGTTATTGGGTATTGATGAGTCATCTAATTGTCTTAGTATTGATTTTTTTGAACTTGATGAGAAGGAGAAGAAGTGGGTGAGGTTGATGGATTTTGATGAGAAGGAGAAGAAATGGGTGAAGTTGAGGAATTTCGGG
>Ga0315914_1011743_pt1 | contig 10362 bp, 6 predicted proteins | sample MpolenodulesMG_FD_203920 | JGI IMG/M metagenome (GOLD analysis project Ga0315914, IMG submission 203920) | Medicago polymorpha root nodule microbial communities from Los Angeles, California, United States - elongated nodules | ecosystem: Host-associated > Plants > Roots > Nodule | place: USA... | reverse complement strand
AACTTGGGTTATGACAAATCCTATATGTAGAAGAATAAGATCATATATAGTTCTGAGTACAATAAGATTATATTGATGGATTATATGTTTTTCTTTAGACAATTGAATGACTCCATGTTGTATTGGTAATATTTTTTTTTGAAAGGATGTTGTATTCAAAGCCCATTAAAGGCACACTACGGTAAAAAAAAAAAAAGGGTTAAGGTTTACGTACATTGAGAATAAACGACATAAGTCAAAAAAAGAAATAAGATGATGAAAAATGAATTTAAACATAAAAGAAACGGTAAGAAAATTAAATAGTGTGTTTTGACCATAAGAGTATAGAGAATATAATGAGTTATTCATAATTTTGCAATTTTATTGAAGGATTTGGAGATTTTGAGGTTATTATTTTAACAAAAAATTAAAGTCAATTAAAAAAAAGTCACATCATTTTAAAATTTATAATAAACATATATTTTGCCAACTCAGCTGAACACATTTTCTTTTTTTTATTGTTATATTTTATCAAAGACCAAATTGAAAGAGTTTGAAAGAATGGAGGTTGAATAAAAAAAAAGATGAAAGTGAATGACATCCAATAACAACAAATAAGATAAAAATTAAACAAATGACATGCAAACACTAACAAACAGATCATCTTAACTCTACGACTTTAGGGGGATCCTACATAGAGTTTGATTACAACATTATACTAAGACAAAACACACAAGAGATATTGATATCACATATTCACGCGAAACCTTATGACATTAGGTATATTAGTCATTTTACTTATAAGTTGCTCAAGATATATTCTTCTATCCAGTATAGGAGTTTAACTCACACTTGACACATCAACATCTCTTAATCAATTGTGCAATCCTTCGCGTCCGTGATTACGTTACATAGTCAAATAATTTCAAACGAAGGCACAACATGTTAAAAAAGGTTGGTTGGTGGTGGTTTCATACGGGATGTTTATGTTCCATTCATTCATGAAAAAGAGAGAAAGGAAATTAGAAGAAAAATCAAATGTGAAAAAAGAAATTTGAACATGAGAGAATATAAGGGGGAAAAAAAAGAATAAGTATTGTATCTTTTGTTCATGAGAGTATAAGGAATAACGTGATTTATCAGCATTTTTATGGGTTTGTTGACAGAGTTTAAGATTTTACCAAAAAATTAGTTTGAATTAAAAAAACGCCACATAATTTTAAATGTCCAATAAACATGTATTTTGTGCTAACTTGACACAACACATGCAATTTTTCATTATCACTAGTCACCAAAGACCATAAGTATGAGACCCTCCGCATCTAGGATCTACCACCAGAAACCGCTCCTACTTCTACATATAGCCGAATCAAGCTATGATACTATTTTTGGACCTTATGGAAGAGCTGACATTAGTGTGAATCAATCCATTAATAAAGAACAACCATACAAATGAGAATAATACCATATCTCACTTAATATTTTAAGTATGATCAAATTCTGGCTCTTACCAAGCACGGGTAACCATGTTAGTACATGAGTATAACAATATGAAAAATGTTGCACGCATCAAGTGCAGCTCTGACCAGTGGCAGAGCCACATTGTATCTAGGGGATGCAACTGCATCCCCTCAACTCTTGAAATCTATACCAATTTTTTTATATTTTGTGAATCTCCTCAGAATAAACTCTTGCACCTTATTATTAACTATTGCACCAACTTTTCTTCTCTTAGATTAAAGTTACATACAATCTGTAAAGTTCGGCTCAACATAAATTTTATATGATTTTATATTATTGTAGCATATTACAAGGATGAAATACTAAAAAGATTTACATAAAATGGCTTTATAAGGAATGAAACCCAATTACGGCGAGGCATAAAATCACAAACTTGGCCACTGAGCCAAAGTCATGCAAATTAATATATAAATTGTAGGACTATTTAGTTTTTGTTTGGTTGCTGTTCTAAATGACCAAAATTGATTCTTCTAAAGATGTATAATTGATTATGACATGTTCGGTTGTTGTTGAGTAGAATTGATTTTGTATTCATAATTGATTCTACTTGAAATTAGGAATTGCAACTTTTGATTCCTGAATTGATTTTCACACACAAATTTATAGTTCAACTTACTTTTACATGAAATTGTCCAAACATTGATTATTTTAGTGAGAATTACTTTTAACCAAAACCAATTCTACAAAATCAATTCTATCAAAATCAATTTTCTTCACCGCACAATCAAACATGCGCTTAAATGATAAAAAAAAATGTTTGTTTGGTCACAATCACAAATTTAAATGTTTAGATACAGACACAAAAAATTAATTTTATTAAAATTATTGGTTAATGTGCAATTTTGTGTGTGTAAATTGGAGTTGTGCTTGTAACTGTATAGGAATTACCGTAAATTGTATTAGGATGTTTAGTATGGTATTTATAAATTATAGTTGACAAAAGATTCTATGAGGTGTATCATCCTCTCAAAATGTGGAGGTAATGTTTTTTCTTTGGTACAATGTGGAGGTAATGTTGAATGTACATAGTAGGAAATCATTACATCATTGAATTATTTTATATTGTTGTAGATATATAGCTTTAAGAGCTTAGCAATCATTTTAATGAGACAAATAGACAATTATTTATCAAATGAATATATATTATCGGAAAGATGGTCACCCGTGTGTTCGTTTATCCTTTTTTCTATTGCGCTTAATTATATAGATATAAATAAGATTAAAATTCTTAGAAATCGTGGTTGGACCTAACACAACCCCACAAAACCGGCTTGTGAGGTGAGGATTGCCCCTACTTATAAACACATTGTAACATACCCCTCACGACCAACACTATTGAGCTTGGTTCGTGGACATAAATGGTGGGTGTCCCGGTAGCAGAAACCTGATAGCAGGTGGCCCAATGGATCTTGGAGAGGCTCTGATACCACCTTAGAAATCGTGGTTGAACCTAACACAACCCCACAAAACCGGCTTATGAGGTGAAGATTGCCCCCACTTATAAACACATTGTCATGCCATGTCCTATCCGACGTGAGACTCTTAACAAAAATAAGCTTTTTTACCGTGCTCATTTTCTATTGAATTGTACAAAATAGAATATGGTTCATATTTTAGCAGGGTTGGTTCTTACAATATTTTAAATAATAATATAAAAAGAATAAAATTCAAAAGTTTGAACCCCTAACTCACGGTCTTAACTCTGACTCTATCATTATCTTAATTAATCACAATTTAGATGAACCACAAGTTAGAGCAATATCAACTAACTCTCTTCTTAAAATTTTGCCAGCTGGAGATTTTGGAATAGAGTTAATAAAAGAAACTCGTCGTATCTTCTTGTACGGTGTCACCTGCAACAATAATTAACATAATTAAAACATGACAAGAGTAAAATTATAAACTGTTACAATGTCTAGACAAAGTGTTGAACAAATTGTGAGTAATGGAGGGTAAATGAAGCTCATGCTTCTTTTTTATTTATATTCGCATATCTTATAGTATTTGACGGTTCAATTTCAAATTTCACCGAATTCATCTATCTACATGTTTAGATTGTCGATGAGTTTGACAAAATCACGATGCACCGCTATAATTTTGGATAAACTACATTTTAAAACTTCAACAAAATCATGGTGTCACCAAACTCACTATCAATCCACACATTCACTAAGAAGCAATAACAAGAGTTAAGAAAAGCGAGAATCGATGGATAATTCACCACATATTTGCATTTTAGAACACACCTGCTTCGCAACATAGTCCATGACTTGAGCTGCAGTGATGTTGCTTCCTGGCTTTCTTACCACAAAAGCCATTGGAATCTGCCCTGCATCTTCATCAGGATACCTGGTCCTCAAAATATTAGTAGTAGATTTAATGAACCTTCTTATTAGACAGTCATGCACTATGTTAAATAACAATATGCATTAAATAACAATTTAACACAAAAGATAACAAAAAATACAAAATATTCCTATGACTTCCACATGAACTATAATTTAGAAAAGCATTGAAATGAATTGAAAACAACTTCTGATTTAATTTCGAACACACACACAGAGAGAGACGAATGATTGATTAAAGCAGTAGATACATACGGGACTACTGCAGCATCAGCAATTTCAGGATTGGTATGAAGTATGTGCTCTAATTCAGCTGGGGGAACCTGAAAAATAGCAAGGAAATGTAAAGCTAGGCGATAGCAAATGGTATCTTCAAAAATATCTGTCCACTTCACAATGCATCACCTGATAAGCTTTGTATTTGATCAATTCCTTCAGTCTATCTACAATGAACAGATAACCATCTGAGTCAAAATAACAAAGATCACCGGTCTTCAGCCATCCCTCTGAATCCAATGTCTCAACAGTCGCCTTGTCATCTCCTACATAACCTGCACTGGCACCATAATATACAGAGACAATTAGATATCCCAAGCTATATTTGGTCAAAAACATCACTCAACTTGTAGGTACAGCTTAACAAAAAAAATTGGTATATCTTGTTAGCAACCGTATGTAATAGATGGGCGACAAGGAGCGAACAGAGATGAACTCCAATCAATGAACTAAAGTGAGAGACATGTTCATTGAATACATGAATCTGTCCACTAATATTATCTTTACTTAACTCATTGTCAGCTTATTTGCAACTTTCACAACTCTATCTATAATTGCATTTTACAACTTCATGAACATAGCAAATCTTTGGTTTTTAGTGCACATTTTCACTGCCTAACATTATGCAAATGCAATGGGTCCCATAAATGGAGAGGTTTATTAATCACCTTTCATGATTGTTGGTCCTCGCAACCAAAGCTCCCCTTTCTGGCCAGGAGATAATGCCTCTCCAGTAACAGGGTCAACTATCTTAGCTTCCATATTTTCTGCTAGTCGACCCACAGAACCGTGGCGCTTAGCTTCATCAAAACCTATCATTCTTGCTGCCCCTCCTCCACTTTCAGTCAGACCATATCCCTACAAGTAAACAATACATCAATAAAAAACAAACAAATAAAAGGATATATTTAATTCTGCCATCTTTATTCCACACATCTTTTATTCAAACAAAAATACATCTCCTTTTCATATTATATGTTCTATAATTATATTAAAAAGCACATGTTCTATATGTATTTGAATCAAACAAACACAAATTTCCAATGCTTCTATAATATGATAGGAGAAAAAAAAAAGAGTGAAACTTCTTGTAAACAGAGATAAATACCACGTGAAACTGACACACATAAATTGGAGGTCTCGGGTTCGAACCCGATAAACCACGGATATCCGGCCAAACAATTTCGACATTTGCCACTTGAGCTAGGACATTTGGTTAGACTTCTTAATTATTTATTCAATTGGCACAACAATAATTTAATCAAATGACTATAAAATAAGTATTAAAATTTCACCACTACTCCACTTTGAATAAGCTTTTAAAATATCTCTAGATTTATCTAGCTAATAAGCTGCAATTAGATGCATGTGTAAAATTTGTAATATATACTCTAATTCTAATAGGCAAACAAGTTAAACTCAAATAATTTGTATATTTAAAAGAATGTGTCGGTGACAATTGTTTTTTGGGGGATCAGGACAATTTTAGTAAGCATAGAAGAACAAAAGTTATGGTGGTGGGCCCAATTTTAGTTTTAAGTAATTGTTATTGGAGGAATTAAACTCATGGCATCCTTATTATGTTAGTCACTTTAAGAGAAACAGGATGCCCTTTTCTGATTTTTTCACACGAGGCAATGCAGTGTAAATCAAAACCGTCTATTCACTTCTTATTGGAGAGTCCCACAGGCTTTAATAGAAAATGAGTTGCTCGGATTTAACTGAATTAACTGGTCACTTGAGAGAATCCCGTCAATCCTCATTGATTATACAAAGTTTATTTTCAACCAAGTGATAATACTTCTAACTCATTATTAAAAAATAGTGATAATAAAAACTCAAGACTTCTCTAAAAAAAGAAAAAGAAAAAGAAAACTTCAAAGACTTTTATCCTCCCCAAATGAAACTTAAATTAAGGAATGACATGAGCAACGTTGAAAGTCAATACTATGTCCAAAATTCTTTATTGTTTGTGAAAAACGTCACTATATGTATATCCAATGAGGCAATGACAACAGACAACAGTGTCAAGAAAAAGAAGGAAAAGAAAACTACTACTATTAAAATCGATTTTCATTGATTCTATTATACTCAAGATAAGCATATCTCATTTTCTCATAATCTATACTTATACAAAGAAAATATTTTGACTGTCTTTTTCACTTCTCATTATTCCTTTAAAAGAATTTACATGTAAGAGTGTTACAGTATAAAAGTGCAAATATCTATACATATACTTTTGATTCACAATCAAAATAAGTTTAATCAAAATTTGATAAAATTAATCTATAAGCATTACCGCAGTAGAAAGATCAAATAGACGATGACACTCTGAAGGCAACAATAGTAGTAGCAATAATGATAATAATTAAAAAACAGAAGTGGGTGGTTGTAAGTTGAAACCTGCACAATTTCCACACTGGGGAATTTAGCTTTGAAGCTCTCCGCAACCTCCTTCCCAAGCGGCGCACCACCGCTCCCCAACAACCGAATCGAACTAATATCATACCTCTTCACCAACTCCGACTTAGTAAACGCCGTAATCAACGGTGGCGACACTGGCATATACGTAATCCTATACTTCTCAACCGCCCTCAACATCCCTTCAAAATCAAACCTCTGTATCAACACCAACGTCTCCCCCATGGCCAAAGCTCTCACCATCATAAAAAATCCAAACACATGAAATAGCGGAAGCGGAAACAACGACACCGGATGCGGTTCATCTTCAATACCGTCATCATAAGCATGCTTCATGAAACAGAATCCTCCGATTAAAGCGATGAAGTTACCGTGAGTTAATAATACTCCTTTGACTCGTCCTGTTGTTCCGGATGAGAAGAGGATTGCTGCTGTATCTGATTGACTTGTTTCGACCGGGCGAAGTTCGGTATCGGTATCAATGGTGGAATTGAGCACGGAAAGAAAAGAAGGAGAATCAGTTATGACAGTGCCGAGGGGTAGTTTGGGGATTTTTGTTGCGGTCGAGGAAACAGAGAATGCAATGACCGGATTGATGAGATGAACGAGATGAGATAACTCAGAAGGAGAGGAGAGCGGATTAGCGGGAGCGATGGTGACGCCGAGGGAGAGGAGGGAGAAATAGAGTACGGGGACATGTATGGAAGAAGGGATGAGGATGAGAGCGACGTGGCCTTTGGAGAGAGTAGTGTGAGATTGGAGAAAGGAAGAGAGGGATTTGATTTGGCGGAGGAAGGTGGGGTAAGTGAGGTGGTGGTCGGTTGCGGCGTCGATGAGAGCGGTGGTGTTGTTGGAGACGGCGGTGGTGGTGGAGAGGAGAGAGAGTGCATAGTCAGTGAGGGAGAGAGTATCGGAGGGTGGAGGGAGAGGGGCGATTGGGCGGAGGCTGTGGAAGGTTCTGGAAAGAGAACAGTAACCGGTGTTTGGGTCGATGGTGGTGGAGTGTGACTGTGTTTGAGTATGGTTGGTATTGGCCATTGAGTTAGTGGTTGAACTTGAATGAGTTCAGAGTTCACACAGATACACAGGCCCTTTCTGTTCAAGATACGTTATAGAACACACGATTATGTCATGACGCTGACTGTTTTTATTTTATTTTACAAAATATCATGATGCTGACTGTTAAATTACGTTTTTGAATCAATTTTCTTTTTTACTTTTTTGGTCAAATTATTGAATCAATTTTCTATTATAAATAAGGCTGGCTGATTGTGAGTACTAATGTATTTAATTTGATTCTTATAGACTTGTATAGTAAAATAAACAACCTTATACCATTCATTATTTGAACAATTATTTTGATACAACTTTTCGGATAACCTTGTTCATTGGTCAAAAACAATAGAGAGAAAAAGAAATAAAGTGAATAAAAAGATAATGTGAGTATGAGAAAGACAGTTGTACAAAAATAATTGTACAAATATTATTTCTCTTTATTAAAATTGATCTAACAATAAACATAAAATCTACAAAATGATTTTGTGAAATAAAAATCATATATTATAACATTGTAATTTGATATTCTTATTATTTATGACTCGGTAATATATATGAAGTTTAAAAAAACAATCAATATATTGAATTTTTTATCATTTGTTAGAGGCATGTATAGAACACACGACTATGTCGTGATGTTGACTGTTAAGGTATGTTTTCGATTTTATTTTACTTTTTTGTCAAGGTTTTGGATCAATTTTCTGTTATAAATAAGGCCGACTAATTGCGAGAAATATTTCATTTAATTCTTTATAGACTTGTTTAGTAAAATAATGAATCGTATATCATTGATGGTTACCACCTATATTTTGACACATACTGGAATTCACGGAGAGTTATGACTCATAAATTTCGGATACTTTAAAATAAAGATGTACCCGTATCAGATATTGATACTTCGTGATACATACCACAAAGTATCAGAGTTAATTATTTTAATATTTTATCAGATATATATATGATACTCCACAAATACATAAAAATACTTATAAGATATTTCACATTTGTGTATCCTAGAAAATATGAAGGGTACAAAAGTGAGAGTGTATCCTAGAAAATATGAAGGGTAAAAAAGTGAGACAATGTTGTATAAATTCAATAGAAATTTATATGGATCAATTTTATATATGAATGTTAGAATTGTTTCTCGATGAACCAATTAAATTTATACTTCTTGTGAATGAATGTAATGTGAGAGGGGTGATTCAATTAATCAATATTACATAAAATTTGTATTGAGTTCTGATGTTTCTATCGATATCCCAACATATGAAAATATAATAAAATTTATAAGAAAACTTTATTTATTTTTAATTTTGATCACATGTATTATTTTTAAAATATTGTGAATTTTATAATAAGATAATAATAAAGAATAATCAATGCTTATTTTCTTCAAGTATTTTACACACATATGAGTTTTAGTATAAAATTTTTGTCAATGTATCTTAGCCGTATTGTATCTTAAATTTTTAAAAATTCGCGCATCCACGACCGGTATCGTATCATACCTGCATCCGTACTCGGGCTTCATAGTTATGACATATCTAAGGGTCAAAAAATATTTATAAATATATTTATTTTGGTCTTAATATGAGTGTGTATATATATATATATATATATATATATATATATATTTTTGAACAATCAATATGAGTAAAAATTGATATATTTGATCTACAATATAAACCAACATACATTAATTAGTTAGTGAATCGAAAAAACAAATCTTTTCTAATTTTTGAGATTAGAGGGTGTTCTGGACCAGTCGAAAGACCCAAGACCCATTTACTTAGGCCCAATACAATCTAAGCCCAAATACCACATTTGGCATCATACTCGCAACACACTCATTCCCCGCGAGGGGGGTGCACATAGCAAATGAGACCAGATCAAACGAACTGCAACGTCTCTTCACACGTTCCCGCGGATCTCTCTCCGGCGGTTATACTTTCCACGATTTCGTAACCGCCAGACACGCGTGGGTCATACAACGGTTCTACAGCCACCCACCTTTATATACAGGGGACTCTTAGTAGTCCCCAAGGTAGAATACTCTCACTCTAAACCCTCATTCTCTGATCTCTACTGACTTGAGCGTCGGAAAGCCTGCAGGGACCCCCCCGTTCCAAGAAGCATTCTTGACGCATTCCACCACCGCATTCAAAGCGCGGGCAATCACCTTCTGATCAGGTACGATCAGAGGGAGTGCTAAGTAATTATTTTTTTTATTTCTTATGTTGTCATTTTACTCTTTAAAATTTTATGACTAATGACAATTTTTTTTAGGGAAAATAACTTATATCATTTCATTAAAAATTAAATCACTGATATATACTAGACTTTCATCAAAGATGTGGAAGCTATGAAATAATGTGGTTGCCTTAGCCAACTCATGGGCAACCTCATTTGCTTGCCTAATAATAAACTAAACATGAGAGTTTGGTAAAAAGGAATTACAAAACTGGATACTATTATCCATAATGGATCCAAATTCGGTGCTATCTCATCTGCCTTTGTTAATGTAATCAGTTATTGTTTTCGAATCTACCTCAAAATCAACATTTGTGAGTTGAAGTTTGTAACGCCCTATTTATTTATTTGATTATTTTGGTCGAGTTTAGAGTCTTTTATATGACTTATATGATTTATGCTGATAAGTGACATGTTGTTGTGTATTAATATTTTATTAAGTGGCTTTATTTTATTATTTAGTAGGATAGGTTGGAAATTAGAATAATTAGACTTGAAGGGGGCTGAATTA
>Ga0315914_1011742_pt1 | contig 10362 bp, 4 predicted proteins | sample MpolenodulesMG_FD_203920 | JGI IMG/M metagenome (GOLD analysis project Ga0315914, IMG submission 203920) | Medicago polymorpha root nodule microbial communities from Los Angeles, California, United States - elongated nodules | ecosystem: Host-associated > Plants > Roots > Nodule | place: USA... | reverse complement strand
CGAGGAGGAGACGCTCAATCTTACAGGTTATTTGGTTTGCAGCGGTGTGGGAAATTTGGAAGGAAAGAAACAATAGATTATTCAATGGCAAAGAATGCCCCGTCTTTCAGGTGGTTGATAGGATTAAATCCATCTCCTATATGTGGTTGAAGGCGAAGTATGTAACTCTTCCCCTCAATTCACATGGCTGGTGGATTAGTCCGTTCACCATGTTGGGCATAGGTTAATCGTTTTTTCCTTTCTGTATATTTGTTCATTTTCCTTGTAAATATTGTTCAGACCTTGTGTTTCTTCCTTGGTACGTCTTGTACTAGGAAGCACACTCTCATGTGATAATATATTTCATTTTAGCTTCTTCAAAAAAAAAAAAGAATTTTTATTTTTTAAGTAGCAAAACTAGCTCATCAAAATTTGTACGGAGTATTGTAGCAAAACTAACTTATCAAAATTTGCATCGAGTAATCATTTTATCACCGTGATGAATTGAACTCAATACATTAAAATGTCAATGTTAAACTCTTACCAATTAAGCTAGTACATCAAGTGTACTCTATATCAATTTAGTTACAATATTGTTGTACTTTTTTCTTACCTGACGTTATTAACTCATCAATACTTCCACTAACATGTGATGATGAACGAATTGGCTACATGAATCTTCATAAAAAAGAACCCTTATTTGATTTCTAAAAATATCCAATTAAAAGGCAACCAAACTCGAATGAAAAATCTAAATTTTATGTACTCTCGTATAGGATACAAAGATCCTAGTGAAATGTGTTAGAAAAAAAACATTAATACTTTATGTGTATTGAAACACTTTGCACCTAAGGTGTTAAATATGAAATCCTACTTATTATCAAAAAAATATGAAATCCAACTTTTCTTTTATTTCAAATATAATGTCGTGAATTTTTAAACCCACGTGAAGTTTGGTGGTATTGACTTGAGACTTAGTATGTTTTTTCTTAAGGTTTCATGTTTGATTCTCTCCGATTAAATTGCATGGGCTAATTTAGCTTTTTTAAAAAAAATATTTTGAATCAAATATCAAATTCAGTTAAAATCAAAAATGTATTTTAAAAGTATTTAATTCTAAATGGAGTCACAATCCTAAAATGAATAAAGACGATATGGTGTCACAATCCTAAAATGAGCGTCAAGAAAACGAGGACTTATTAAAATGTGAAGTCATAATCAAGTTTGGATGTTGTTATTGGATCTAATCGACTTTTATGATTCTTATTTATGTATTTTATTTTTAAAATTACCATTTCTTTATTCTTTCAAAAAAAATACCATTTATTTATTGTTATCAATTAGTTTTTTATTTATATATTTTTTGATAATTAAAAACCTCACTTCACCGCTCAAAAAATCTTGGGTTAATTAAGTTTTTGGTCCCTATAAATATCTACAGTTTTGTTTTTAGTCTCTATAAAATAAATCACACTCTTTAGTCCCTACAAAATTTTCCGTTAGTGTTTTTAGTCCCTGTTAAATTAAAATTTGTTTAATTATGCTGAAACTTCTAAATTTTTGAAAGATTTTTTACAGACATGTTTATAACATCGTAAGACACTCTTTTATAAAATCTTTTAGTTTTTTAACATGTAATGAATTAAATATAAATTTTTTTAAAAGCCAAATTTTCAAGATTATATTACTGAAAATTTGAACCTAATAATAAAGTTTTGAGCTACTTTTTTGCAGAGGAACTTTGTATATAATGTTCTAAATAAGTATGTGAAAAATTTGTTAAAAATTTGTTAAAAATTTAAAAGTTTGAGCACAATTAAGCAAATTTTAATTTTACACGGACTAAAAGTATGTGTTGGTCCCTGTTAAATTAAAATTCGTTTAATTATACTTAAACTTTTATAATTTTAAATAATTTTTAGCAGACATGTTAAGAACATTATAATAATCTCTTTTATTAAAAATTAGAATTTTTTAACATTTAATGAATTAAATATAATTTTTTTTATACACCAAAAATTCAAGATAAACCTAACAAAAATTGGACCTAAAAATAAAATTTTGAGCTAACTTATTGCGCAGGAACATTTTATAATGTTTTAAACAGGTATGTAAAAAATCATTAAAAAAATTAAAATTTTAAGCATAATTAAACAAATTTTAATTTAACAGGGACTAAAAACACTAACGAAAATTTTTGTAGGGACTAAAAAGTGTGATTTGTTTTTATAGGAACTAAAACAAAACTGCAGATATTTATAAGGACTAAAAATTCAATTAACCCAAAAATCTTTGAAGGTGAGAAATCATGTTATTTGTTGGTATGAATCAAATTTCTTTTACGCACAACTGGAAAGAATAAATCATCAAGTTAGTAAGATCGTAATCAATAGAAAGTTCTCTCTCAAAATATTTAACATCGCTATATTTCTAAGGCTAAATTCAAAGTTGGTTAAAGTGCAAGAAATCTTTCACCTCCTCGTTTTTTTTTAATATTGTTTGGTTCTATCTTTCTCTCTATAAGAAAAATCTCTCTAACCTCACACTAAATCTCCATCACCGCTGCAACTCTTTCTCACCAAATTCAAACCCTTTTGCTTCCAATGTAGGGTCAACAGGTGGTGGTGCGGCGAGGCTACACCTTTGTGCCACCTCCTCCCCCGGGTTGTTTTGCTTCGTATCCATCAACAATCTCTCGTTCGTTGTTTCTTCGTCGTTGCCGTTACCAATGCGCCCTTAACGGAGCGTCGTCGATGTCTTTGGTGGTGATACGATGGGTTGGTTCTAGTTCATGTTTCTTGATGGTGGTTGATGGATTTCTCGGTGGTGGGTCGATCGCTGAATTAGGGCGGTGCTTTCTGCAGTTCTAGTTTGGCTCCTCTCGTCTTCACCTTGCACGACCTCGGATCTTTGGTTTCTTTCAGATCTATTTTGTTCTATGTTGTTTTTTGTTTATGTTGCTGTGTTTTGCTGCTGTTCATAGACTGGGTGGGATCAAATTTGGCCTCTTTGTAGTAGATTGTTTCGTAAACTCGAAAGGGTCTGGATCGTTTAACCCGAAAGGGTCTGGTTACTGACATATTGGACTCATCCCTTGATATGAGTTCTTATGCGTTGTATTGCTCGAAAGAGCTTTTTATGCTTCCTATTGATCAAGGAGATGTTGACACTTGGATTTTGATACCGTGTTGGCGGTCCATCCAACCACCATATTTAGACTCCTACCATTCTATACAGATGTTCACTTTTCATACTTTTCTGTAACCTGGTTTCGCGTCCGTACTCGGGTGCATTGGGTTGCGTATGTGATCGGTGAATTTTTGTTAAGATATATTAGAGTTATCCACCCGAGTGATTTACCACGATTTATTCTCGTTCAGATTATTTCTGAGTTAGATTAGATCTAATGCCCCCAAAATCTTTGTATCTCTTTCCTTTTATTTATTATATTTTCTATTTTGTCTAAGAAAAACTCACACACGGATGTCACATTTCAAAATGGTATATTTAATATGCGAGTGAAAAAATGATCAATTTAATGTTTTATTTGAAAAATGGTATTTTTTGATTTTTTTTCAAAGCAATATAAAAAAAATTATATTCATTTTTCTTAGGAAAAAAAATACTCTCTTCATTTGTTATAAACAAATATTATATTTTCAAATATATTGAATAATTGATATATTTTATTTATAACTATTTTTTTCAATTATAAACCTATAATACTTTTTTTTTTCTTTCAAATTTTTCCTTTTAATAAGAAATCCATCCACAAAGTTGGGGGTCCATGTCCCGACAATTGGACACATACAAACCACAACTCAAAAAATATTTCTATTTTTACAAGCAAAACAAAATCCAAATCATGTCCAATATACTCATTTTGTTTAGCTTCACCTTTTTTTTTTTAATTTCTCTGACTGACTGAGATATGATAAAAAAGATAATAATAATAATAATTTAAAAAGATATAAAATGTCGTAATTAAATAACTAAAAAGGAAGAAGAAAAGAAACGAGAGAGGAGAAAGAAAGAGGTTGATGGTGGTGGCTGGTGGAGGAAGAAAGACAGACAGATACAGAAAAAGAAGAACACTAACCTCTGTCTGTTTGAAAAACAAAACATGAACGGTCTAACGAGGAGGAACAGTGGGACCCACAAAAAACCTCCTTCTATGTCCAAAAAATTTGAAAATGGAATCCACAGCGAACCTTCCAGCAAACCTTCTTCTCCTCCTTCCCTCGAGTAATTCTCTTTTATTTATTTATTTCATTTAGTTAATTGAATCTAGAGTTTTTTTTGATTTATTACAATTATGTTTGTTATTGTTAATGAAATGATTTAGGTCTGATGGAGGTGAAAGGACGGTTAAGAAGCTACGGTTATCCAAAGCCCTAACTATATCTGAGGGGACATCAGTTTCAGATGCATGTCGCCGAATGGCGGCACGTCGTGTTGATGCTGTTTTGTTGACTGATGCCAATGCTTTGTTATCTGGAATTATGACTGACAAGGTTTGTCAATTTTCTATGTGAATGTATGTGTGTGGATATTGTATTTGAGATGTAATGTGTAATGCAAGGATGTGTATCTTGTGTTTAGGATATTGCTACTAGAGTTATTGCCGAGGGTTTGCGACCGGATCAGACAATGGTTTCAAAAGTAATGACTCGGAATCCTTTATTTGTGACATCGGATACGTTGGCTATTGATGCTCTTCAAAAGATGGTACAAGGTTAGCTTCATTCCTACTGTTAATACTTAATATCATTGTTATTATTGGGAACTAGGTTGTCATATATTATAATCATCTTGTCAGAGTTCTAAGTAGTTTTTTTGCTTGGATGATGCTATGTTAAGCATTTTTTTTTGCCAATCATAATTAATTTAATACATGTTGTTAACATTTTATTCTGAATTTCTTATATGTGTTCTTGGAGGTTGATGCTCATGCTTCATTATGTTTATGATATTTCTGATATGACCGGACATATAGGATCTGGATTAAATTAAATTTTGTTTTTCTTTTTCTGCATTTATTTTGTGGTTACTATAATATCGTAAAAGAATGATGCATGATTAAAGGCATAATCAGATATCATGGTTTCCACACAGCCTGCGATTTAGCAATAGAGTTATTTATTTTGTATTGTTGCACTGATAATAGTTTGGTAATTTATATTAGATGCCTTTAGAAGGTATGCTGGGGGTGACAAGGTCTCTTTGTGTAGATTGGGTTGCTGGACTTATCTTCTTTAATAAGAATAGACTCTAGGAAGGAGACTCATTATTACAGTGAGAGCATATTTGTTTTTTCTGCGATTTCTTGTAGGTGCCAGCCATGTATAGTGTGTTCCAAGTTGATCTTGTTGGTAGAAAACTATTATAAATTAAACATAACTGAATGTAGAAAAATATTGTAATCATTTGGCGTATCATAGTAAAAAAAATTGTTTTCAATGAGTTTCTCAGGTAGGTCTGATGTCACTTATGTTGTTGAACCATTGGTGATTTGAGCTTGATCCAATGATCTTAGGAACACTTCTTTAATCATATTCTTTCAGCGTCCTATCTCAGGGCCTTATAATAGGTAGGGTGATTGGGCTTTGCCCTCTTTTTTTACCAAAGAAAGAAAGAATAGGTATGGTGATAATTGATAGTGTTGTATCGTCGCCTCGCGGCTTGAACTAGTAACTATTTGCAGTGTTCAATTTGATGAATTAAAAGCAATTAGTTGTTTATTGTCTCATTGTCTATTCTTTGGTTTTTCTTGGTTCTATATCCATGGTTTTATTGATTTTGTTGGTGTGCTATGTGGCTGTTGTATGTCTTCGCTCTTTGTTACATGAGACTTTATGATGTGTGCTGTCTCGGGAAAAATATTATTTTCATGTTTATAGCTATTTTTGCCTGTTATCCATTCCATGTTAGTGTCCTCAAAATAAAAAAATGGCATCTGATTCTGATTTGAAACAAAACCCCTGTACCTTTCTGGTATTTAAAGGCTAAAGCTATAAGTGAAGGATCCAAAAATTTCAAATAGCAGGGGGAAGGTTATGGGAAATGCTAACTAGTGCCCCTGGAGCACTAGTTAAAGAGACTAATACAGAAATTTTGCATTGGGAAGTGATGAAAAGTGGAATGTTCCACTTTACGAAAGTAAAAAAGTTGTTGTTTTTAATGAAAAATTTCTATTTTTAACTTTCTTAACTAGTGCCCCGGGGGCACTAGTTAGCATGACCCTTTAATATCCTCTACGTGTCTTTATATTTTAAAATTATGGTATACTTTTTCATTTTCAAAACTATCAAATACATTTTTGTAAGTACGTGACCAAACAATCATTCAATAATTTATCTTCCATACCATTGTGTATTTGATTTTTCACAAATAAAATTTTCAATAGTTTTTGTGGGAACAATACCTAATTTTTAATATAAATAAAATAAAACTATTCAATACCATACGACAAAATAAAGTAAGTGGTGGCACAAGCCCCCAATGCATTGTACACAGATCGGTGCCTGCTTACTCCCTACACCTTCAACGAGTGACACATTTGCAAAAAAAAAAAAGAGTAACAAATTGAATGTGACTCTCAATTTTCAATGTATCATTAATTAATTTTTTTCGATTGTACCCTCTAATTAATACTACATGTATCGCTCTCGATTCAATATCTTCCACCTTACATTTATGGCAATGGTGAATACACCATTACTTGATAAGGTTAATTTGTTCCTTTCTTTCATTTATAGTTTTTTTTTTTCTTCTTAAAACTTGTGAAATGAACAAATGTGCCATTCTCATTCATTCTAGGACAGAGGGAGTATTTATTTGACAATATGTGTGTGATACCTTATTATGTTTATTCTTTGTCACATTATTCCTTGCGCCTTCGACCTGTTTCTTACCGTGTCTGTTTCTTTAAATAATGATGCCTGATGGTGCAAGAATTGGGAAGTGTTTCTACTAGATTCCGTGTTTGCGTCTTGTATAGATGTCTACCTATAAAGTATTCCATTAAGTGAGTTATGATCTGATTTTTTCTTCCAACTGATAGGTAAATTCAGACACCTGCCTGTTGTGGAAAATGGTGAAGTCATTGCCATACTGGATATTACCAAATGTCTTTATGATGCCATATCTAGAATGGAGAAGGCTGCTGAGCAGGGGAGTGCAATTGCAGCTGCAGTTGAAGGCGCGGAACGCCAGCGGGGTAGCAATGCATCTGGTTGGTAACAATTATATTTTCATACACGTATTACAGTATTAAACCACCAATTGTATTTGATTTGTAAATTGCATCCACATACATACATATCTTTTTATTGTTTATTATACAGTTTGGTTTTTAATATTTAAATCCTGTCATTTAGGATACTCTTAAGTTGACTTGACTGTTTCTACAATCAAAATTTTAATCAAAACGCGTTTGAAGAGAAGATACCGTATAAACCCTCTATTTGGCCAATCAATCACTTGTGAGGTTAATTATTCCCTAAACTTGGTATTATTTTTTCTGGACATTCCTCAATTGTGATCTGGGATTTTCTTAAAAAAGTTCTTGATTTATATTATTTGCTCTTAGGACATGATTTTTTATTTTTTTTTATCTAAAATGGACTGGGCAATGGGTTCTCAGTATATTATACTCCAATTACATACTTTAGTGCTTAACTTGAAAGGTTTTATCTGCAAATAGTAAGCTGAGTAGATAGATGAATGGAGAATAAGACACTATTAAGATAATTGCATTGAAACTCTGCCAGTTTAGGAATTAAGATTAAAATGCACCTTTTAACATATGCAGTTATACTTTCTGTTTCTTATTTTTCAAATTGATTTGAATGGTTATACTTTTTGGAAATTCCGTTTTCATTGCGGTCCGCTCCTAGCCCCCTGATTGAAGCATTTAGGTTACCTTCATTGCAGTCTCTAGCACCTTCATTGTGTTGGGTGTGAAGGGGTGGATTTGGTTCCACATTGCTTAGAGATATGGCATGTGTAGTGTTTATAAAGCATGGCCAGCCTTCACCTTCAAGCCGGTTTTGTAAGGATGGGTTAGGCCCAATATTAAATCTAATATGGTATTGGAGCCTATCCTAGATCTGATGTTGGGCTTCCCACATTATCCACGCTTCAGGCCCATTGAGCCCAAACGTGAGGGTGTGTGTTGGAAATTCTGCCTTCATTGCGGTCCGCCCCTAGCGACCTAATTGAGGCATTTGGGTGCCTTCATTGCAGTCTCCAACACCGTCATTGTGTTGGGTGTGAAGGGGTGGATTTAGTCCAACATTGCTTAGAGATATAGCCTGTCTAGTGTTTATAAAGCATGGGCAGCTCTCACCTTACAAGCCAGTTTTGTAAGGATGATTAAGGCCCAATGTAAAATCTGATAATACTTTGTTTCTTATCTTCATAATTGTTTTATTGAGTTTATATTTTATGCTTGTCTTTAAATTGATTTGAGTAGTTTCCATATGTTTAAATGCTGTTAGCCAATCCTAGTTGGTGGCATTTTATTTGATTTTTTTTTTATTGGTCCTCCTTCTGTAAATTTTCTAGTTCTCTATCCTTGCTTTATCAATATTTTGAAGTGCTGGACATATGACTCCTTCATATTGTAATGATGCTAATATTTTGTTTAAATTGTTCCCATCTTTGTCAGCTCCAAATGCTTTGTTAGACACATTGAGAGAGCGGATATTCAGGCCTTCCTTGTCAACCCTAATCAGCGAAAATACGAAGTAATTTCCGCATTGTATTTTGTTGTGTAATGAAATATAAGCAAAAATAACAGTTCCAAAGTTGATGTATATGGACTAAATTTTTAACCGCATACATTGACCTTTCAACTAGCACTTTTGCTTATATTTCAGTCCGGAGGAAGTATGTATGTATGCATGTATTGCCACATGATGCTTATACTGTCAGATATAATTGTTTTACAAATATCTGTAGCTTTATGTTTCTAGGGTTGCTATTGCATCAGCAGCAGATCCCGTATATGTAGCTGCAAAAAAGATGCAGGAGTTGCGTGTTAATTCAGCTGTTATCGTGTCTTTGTCTGGAACCAAGATTCAGGGCATACTCACGTAAGATTCTTTTCAGAGGCTTCACGACCTTCTATTAGAATTCCCATTATATGGAATAACATAAATGATTGTATGTTTTCTTCGATTATATTTCCCTTTAATGATATTGAAATTGGGCAATGAACCCCCTTTTTTGTACATTAGAGAATAGAGCACTGCTGAATTTTAAGGGCCTGCAGGCCTCTCTTCCCTACTCAAATGCCCCAAAACGGCAAACCCTTTCCGAATTCACACCTACTTAATCCTAGCCCTTTTCTCTTTCTTTTATTCCGTCATTTTCCTTCCTTACCTTATACTCCCTCCGTCTCTTTAGTATTTTTTCTTTTTCTCAAAATAATTGTCACTTTAGAATACCAATGCAACATTTATTATTTTTTTCCATTATTATACCTTTATTTATTGAATTTCATCCAACTTAACTACTCCACTAACTACAATTAATAAGGGTATTTTAGTAAATGATATTAATTTTATCATTGAAATCAACACAATTAATCATTTCCTTAATAATCGTGCACAAACCTTAAAACGACTATAATTTAGAGACGGAGGGAGTAATAAATCCCCTTCCTGATTTCCCTCGCATCTTGCCAAGTGGATTGGAGGTTACATTGCCGTTCAACGCCGATGTTCTTATCTTCTCCCTTAATTTTTCACGCTATCCAACTCAATGCTGGCACTCTATCCCTTCTTCCTAACTTGCTCCTTTGTCGTTGTATGATGCCTAACATTCTATACATCTTTCATGCAGTTCAAAGGACATACTTATGCGTGTTGTTGCTCAAAATCTCTCCCCCGAGTTGACTCTAGTGGAAAAGGTTAATATTTTTTTATTTTTGAAGTAACATAAGTGGAAAGAAGGTTATTTTATTGTGTGACACTTTTTCTTCTGTTTTGTTGCCTTCTTGTTTTTGCTTGATATTGAGAACTAGATTGATTTTCTTCTTGATTCTTCCCTTTCTCACTTAGGTAATGACTCCAAACCCAGATTGTGCAACACTAGATACAACAATACTTGATGCACTTCATATGATGCACGATGGGAAATTCTTACATCTTCCTGTGGTAGACAGACGTGAGCTTTACTTTCCTAAATTTGTTGGCAGATTCTAAATTCATACTTTGCACTGACTATTATTGTTTCTGCAGATGGATATGTTGCTGCTTGCGTTGATGTTTTGCAGATAACTCATGCGGCAATTTCCCTGGTAAACTTCATGCTTGATATATATATATATATATATATATATATATATATATATATATATATATATATATATATATA
>Ga0315914_1011738_pt1 | contig 10367 bp, 4 predicted proteins | sample MpolenodulesMG_FD_203920 | JGI IMG/M metagenome (GOLD analysis project Ga0315914, IMG submission 203920) | Medicago polymorpha root nodule microbial communities from Los Angeles, California, United States - elongated nodules | ecosystem: Host-associated > Plants > Roots > Nodule | place: USA... | reverse complement strand
AAAAATTATATATATAATATAAAATGTACGTTTCAATACAAACTTATTATTTTGTTTAAAAAAAATACAAATTTATTATTTTAAACTTCTTAATATGTGCAAATTTGCACATGATGGAAACAATCATTTAATAATCACATTTGTGTTTTTCGATAGACACATACATGACACATGTCAAATATAACTTATTGATCATTATAACAGTCGATAGGACTCGTGCGACGCACGGGTCGAAAGTCTAGTCCTTATAAACATTATTGAGCTCCATCTTAGAAATAATAAAAAGTAATCCATAAACATCTTCAGTTTTCTTTGTAACTGTTCAACCCTAAAACCCATAATCACAGGAGGACCACGTAGTTCCAATGTATCATTGTGATGAGTTAAATATACTCTAGTTACCCGTTAATATCTCCACATGTCTATCTTGGTGCATTAGTTATTCTTACAGAATAATGATAGATCTATTGTTGTTTAATAATCCGATTCCTCGATCACTTAATCTTATATGATAGCATTGATAATCCGACTCTATTCCTAGCATTTACCATGTTCAACATGGGAGGATCCTAGATCCAATTCTAAAAAGCATTTTTCAATGTTAAATTAAATCTTTAAATTGTGCATGAGTAATCAGTTCATAAAAGCATTAGAAACAAGGAAAATGACCGATATTCATGAATAACTAGATTATATAAAACACAACCATAAAAATAACATTAAAGTATAAATAATTACATCCAATCACAACAAAAAAGATTTTATCTACTCATGGTCATTGTACTTCACACAATGAGAAGAAACTGAGATAAAAATTGCATCGAAGATTCCTCAACACCCAACGATGTGTAAGAAGTGGTGATGACATTGTAAGACACCATTGCAAAACCCAACAATTCATAAATTTCACACCAGGCCATATAAGAAAATGAGCAAGACAGGAAAAGATGATTTACTTCCTCCTCCACATTGAAACACAAAACACAAGAAGTTATATCAAGGTCTAAAAGACACTTTAGGGTCTTTTGAACAAATTGTTGAAAAAGGAAAATTTTGTGCGCGTTATAAATGACTAAATTGTTATACTTTATAAGATAAAGGATCGTTGAGGATTTTTTTTCCTATGTGTTTAAAATGTGAGTAATAGATATGGGTATAAGTACCTAGATACCCTTAAATACGAGTACGAGTAATGGAGTTGCTACCCACACGGTTACGTGTATTTTCTTGAACCGTGGGTATGAGGACAACTGACAAGCATGCACCATGACACCCTTCTTAGACCCTATTCATTGTCATTTCTATTCTGATATATTAATCATCTTCTAAACCAGCGAATCACATAAATAATATGATTAAAAAATTATAATATAATAATTAAAAATAAAATAGCACAGTATTGTCCACAAAAAAAATACATGCGTACATATGCAAAATCTTTGCACGACTCTGTTTGTTTTGATTTACCGTCTTTGCGCGGCGTGTTTGTTGATTTCATGTCCTAGTGCGATGTTTATTTGATTCAAGTTGAAAGGTTAGCTTTGAGCAATTGCAGTTTCAATCAATGACTTTGGTGTCGTCAACGATGCAGATATGGAGACATGGTTATTCTGAAGACTTGAATTTTTTCGCAAATTCATTCTTTTTATTTTTTGCAACTTTGAATTTGTATTGTATCAATGTACTCTATAAATATTTAATTATTGAATATTGTTTATTTTTGTAATAAAAAACCTATGAAGCACTGATGCGTCTAAATGGCCAGTGAATCATACTTGATATGCACTGATACGTCGTCGATACGTATTGAAGGAGTATCAAAAAAATTTAATTAAAATAAATAAATTAAAAATTTTGATACGTCATCGACACGCCTCCGACACATCTCAGATACGTCTTATGATTGTTCACTTTTTAGTTTTCCCTTCCTTAATTACTACTCTATCCGTCCCAAATTTTAAGCAAAAAAAAAACTCATTTTCTTTGTCCCAAATTATAAGAAAAAAGACCAAATTTTATCATATTTAATTATGTTTTTTAAAAAAATCATCTTTCCCAAAAAAAAAATTAAATGCAAACTACATTCAATTTGCTTTCTCTATAATCAATTTTAATAACCTCCTCTATCTACTTTAATTGATGCAAGTAAACTCTGATGCACTCATTTAATTTATGGAAAATGCTTCGAGAGACACTAGATAGCATTTTCCTTCGTCAGTTTTATTCCAACTTTAATGTTTTGTCACACTTCTTTTATAATATTGGTAGTACAGTCTTCATCCTACAACATTATCAAATCTTTTAATATGAGATATTTTGGTCGTGCAATAAAAGAGGAAAACATAAACACATAAGTAAAAGAGGGATATGATATGATCCAAATCTAAGGAGATGTTGATAATGAAATCCATCAACTATATGAAATCCATCAAGATTTGAAAGAGTTTAATAAAGAAAAATCTATCACTTTAGTACCTAAGTTATCACATTCATTTCGATCCGGTCCATAAGTTATATAAACATAATAAGTTGTGTAAAGTATATGAAATGCGTTAATTTAATCCATAAAATATATAAATATATAAAATTTCTCTATTTAGTCCATAACATTTAGAAGAGATTAAATTTAAAGATTTTATAAATTTATTACTTATTATATTTATATAGTTTAAGCACTAAATCGAAGATATAGTAATAGTTTACAGGATTCAACTATAATATCTTATTCTTTAATGAATGATAATCATAAAGAGATGTTATAAAAATAAGATAAAGAGATGAATTGGTCTATTTCCTAAATAGGAAATTTGTGAATAAAGTTAATGATTCTATAACACAAACCCGTGGTACTAGTTTGAGACCAAAGAAACATTACATCTCTACTACTTTCGATGAAAACCAACATAACAAAAGTCAACTAAAAACCAAAAAACAGTTATCCGGAACCATCCTCTCCATTGATACCAGACTCGTGCAAATCCTTTTCAACAACCTCTATGGTCTTACCAAATAGCTTAATAGAACGAGGATTAACTTTTTTGGTGTTGAGGTTGTGGGTACCTTCAACAAAACCATTGACATTATCATTCAAAGAGGTCGAAGAAGTTGAGGCAGAAAAAAGATTAGGCATGGTTCCCTGCATGCTATCAAGAAAAGCATCATAATTCAACGACGATGGGTTTAAGAAATTGAAGTCTATCTCTGGAATGGAGGGTCTCTCTATGCTAGTTGATAAGGCAGAGCCCTGAGCAATTCTAAGCTTTTTTTGTGGGGGAAACTTTAGAGGCAGTGTTGGAGTGTGGGAAATAAGTTCAATTTGCCAAGGACTTGTTTGACTTGAATTCTGAGAGACTTCAGATTCATCCCAGTTAACCTATGATATTAAGATGAAAAGTGGTAAGGATGAGAAACAGTCTCTATAGAAAAAAATTAAAAAATTGAAAAAATAATATAAGGATTAGAAATAGTCAAATAAATATGAGAATGTTGCAGTGGACCAGTCATTATAAAATAGTCATGTTATCTTAAATTATAAGTCATTTTAAAAACAAAATTGTCACAAAATATAAGTTGTTTTATAATATCAATAAAGTATCAAATGTTATTTTTCCTATTACGCACATATAAAATTAATTATCTATTTAATTTGTGTGAACTTTTTAAAGTGATTTATACTCCAATTTTAGGACACCATGTAGGTGTGAAATTATCTTTTCCTAATATACTTTTCCTACAATAAGACCGATCGAGTACTATGTTTTAGGACGTGCAAAAGTAGTACTAACAACACGTTAATACGTTAATTAAGCAAGCAAAAAGCCAGGTAGGTTTATGAAAAACCTTTGAAGCCAAGCAGTATGCCATGTCATTATTGGACAACATGCTCCAATGTGTGCAACTTTATAGTTACAGATGAGAGAGATGGTACAAGCCCTATATTCAAGGGGGTTCAAGATGGAAGAAACACAAGATAATAAGTATAAATTAAAGGGTCTGAGGGGTTCAGCTGCATCCCTTAGATATAAGTCGACTCTGCCTCTGGTCTTATGTATATACATCATTCATTTCTAATTTTTTAGTTGAAAAAAATTCTTTTATAATTTTTCTTAATAATAATATCTAATAAACATTTAATCACTCTAATACAACACCTCTAACAAAATGTTTTAGATTGGTTTCACCGATAAATTTAAACATTTTAAATGTTATGAAACCCACCGTGAGAGAGTGATTGATTTAGCACTCTTTCTTTGTTAGGGATAAACAATAATTTGCCTTTGTCATAATTTTACAAATAATATATACTAGTTGCAAAGCTACTGGTTTAATGAACCATGCATCCTCTAATTATGGAAAGTTATCTATCAAGAATCAACTTCAACTGTAATAACATTATATAAATTCAAGAATGAAATCCAGAATAATCACCCTTAGATTTTATCAAGAAATTATCTTGAAATTAATGTTAGTCAATAAAATCTCTGTTTGGCCGAAAATCATGAGGTGGTGGGTGTTATGTATTTTTTTTATGAAAGTTAATAAATGAGACTGAAATCTAAGGATGATTATTGTGTCATGTCATTCTTAAATCTTTCTTGATAAAATCATTCTTGATATCTAGCATTTTCCTTCAAATAATATAACACCAAAAGAAGAAATCATACCTGAAGCATGCGCCATGGATGATGAGAAGGATCAGATAGAGCAGATACGGTCCCTTGAAAAATTGAGCTTCTCTTTGAAGATTCATCAGTCTTCAAACAAAGTTTAACTCTCATTCCAGAAACCCAATTAATCTGCATTGCTTTCTTTACAACTTCAGCATCCACCACAAAATTACACCAATGACTAGCCGTCGGATAATAAATAACTTCAAAAGTCATGTTCTTATCCGCCAATTCTGCTGCCTCCATAACGGATTTTTCCGTTATCTTAGCAGCAGCACTAAACTTGTGCCTGCGGATTCCGATGAAGATCTTATCTTCAGAATTTTTCATTAAAACGAGGGAATCGCCGCCAATAATTTTCTTTGTGTCAACGAACTTACTCCAGTTAGTGGTGATTAGGTGTCGCTTGGGAGACCCACGGTAGGTGTGGCGAAAGTTCCAAACAAAATTGTGGATGTCCTTGACCGCAAGTACCTGAGACGGCATTTGGGATTGTAGGTCAAGTGGCGGGAATATCAATTTCGCGCATTCAGAAGGTACGGAGAATGCACCGCCGTTATTAGCATCAGACTGGGTGAGAGTCTTGCCAGAGAAAACAAGCCCATCACCACCATGTTCGTTTTCACAAACCTCAGGCTCCTGAGGTTCGTGAACACTGTCATTGGTGATGGGAGTTAGGATCAGTTTTACAAAGACTTCATCGGTTTGACGATCAGCTAAGAGATCAACGTGGGAGACGAGGCAGGGAATGATGGGACGGTAACCATTGATAAGGGAGAGTGTTTCAGTGTTAGGGGAAGGGCATGCATGTTCTAAGTGACCTGGTGGAAAGTAAAAAACTTGAGAATTTAGTTTCGGAATTTTGACCGAGGGTCCGGCCAAGCACTGCCAGATTTTTCGATCAACACAGGTGGGTTCTTGAGGATCCATGGGGGAAGCGATAAAGCTATCGGAAGAGAAGAAAGGAATTGTTATGAAGAGAGCGCCAGAAAATATGATTAGGGTTTTTCAAACAAGTATAAATAAGCCATTTAATATCGGTGGAAAGTTTGTTTTTTGAAAGAAAGATCGGTGCAAAATTTGTTATTATCTTTATTTTTTCTGACTCAATATTTGCTTACATCACCGAAATCGGATCAGTTAGTTACAATTCAACATAAAAGAAGTAGTCATTTATTTTTTTCTCTACAACGCAAAGTCAATTTTTCATGGATATAACAAAGGTATTCACATTTTTTCATGGATATCAGAGTATTCTATTTGTAAAAAAAATAATTAAAGTATCTATTTCAACGACACCAACAACAATCTTTATCTTTATTAAAGAAAACGTTATTTAAGAGTATAATTGAGATAATAAAAAAAGTAAGTATATAGATATACTCATCTAATTTGTTGCATTTTTTAAATAATAAAGAAAAAAACTAGACATATATATATACTCATATCATGTTTGTTACACTTTTATTTTTGTTACATTTGTTACACTTTTATTAAATATTTGAATTTATTCTTATCTATTTGTTATATATATATATATATAGGGGTGGGAATAGGTCAGATCGCTCGTCAGGGGCCTATGGCTCGGCGTACTAAAAGCCCGACTCGACCTAACTTGTTTAATAAATGGGTCAAGTTTGAGCTTTTTAAAAAGCCTATTGATTTAATTAGGTCAGACTTAGGCTTATAAAAAAGCCTTTCAGACAGACCCTTATACGATTATATTACAAATGTAAATTAATCTCTAAATTATATAGACCCTTTCTTTTAAGAATTAAAAATATATCCTTTTTATTTTTGAAGAAATTAAAAAATATATATACTTATTCACCAAATATTCAAAAATGAATCCAGATTTTGGGAGCAGCAAATGAACTCGACCACCAACACGGTAACGAATCCACTAACCTAACAACCTACTGAGGCCAACAACGAGCTTTAACATCCATTTCTAACTAAGAATCAGCAACCAACCTCAAATCAAAAACAACCCAAATCAAAGCTTGAGAAAACGGATAAGAACCTACAAATCAGATCAACATCATACAAAGATGAACTCATGAACAAATCATGGTGAAGAACCGAAAAGAAACGCCCATCGAACCAAAAAAAGTATAAAGATTTGATCATAGAACCTACATCAGAAACTTAGCGTGAAAGGGGGTCAGTCTCACACAAACATAACCCTTACCGTGATTTAACCCAACCGACGACGACAACAGTAACCATAGAACATAAGTGTATTCAAACCAGATCTACAGATCTAGCCCAGATCGTTGACATAGAAGCCAACACCGAAGGAACCACCTCTATGAACCAACCCCGGTCAGGGTTTTGAGTGGTGCTTCCATGAAGACGGCGAGTGCACCACCCTCCTTCAACGGCTACATCTTGATAAACAAGGTTTGGATTTGGGAGGAGAAGGTGGAGGTCGGCGGAAGTTTTATAAGAGATAAGAGAGAACAAGTATAAAATTCAAAAATATTTTATTAAAATTGTAAAAGAAAAATGAATTAAACATTGGGTTAAATATGTCTTTAGCTCCTACAAAATTAAAAACTTTCAAGTTTAGTTTCTATAAAAAATTTATTCACTTTTAATCCCTATTTATATTCTATAGGGACTTATTTGGAAGACTAAAAATATAGATTTTTTGTTAAAAGTTTTCAAAATAGAGATTATTCTTACAAACTACAGTATTATGTATTATTGAGGACTAAAATTTTCAATAAAACTTTATAAGGACTAAAGTTGAAATCTCTCAATTTTGTAGGGACTAAAAACATATTTAACCCTTAAACATTTTAATAATTAAAAAAAAGGTTAATTATGTTTTTGATCCCTATAAAATTGGGACCTCTTAAGTTTAGTCCTTACTTAATTTTAATAGTTCTTTTAGTCCTTAAAAGAAATTTCTGCATTCAGTATTAGTCCCTACTCAATTCAAATGTTTAATTTATGCTTAAACTCTTGAGTTTTTGAACAATTTTTTTCATGTGTGTTAAGAACATTACTAAAGGTTCCTCTTCAAAAAATTGTCGCAAAATTTGATTTCTACGTCTAGATTTTGTTATTTTTATCTTTAACTTTTGTCATTTAAAAAAATCATATTTAATTTGTTTCTTGTTAAAAAATTCTAAATTTTAGTAAATGAACTTTTCATAATGTTCTAATTGTCTAAAAAAATTCGTTCAAAAGTTTAAGAGTTTATGGATAATTAAACAAACTTTGTTTTAGCAGGGACTAAAATTAGAAATAATTTTTTTTATGAGGGACTAAAAAAACTATTAAAATTAAGTGAGGACTAAACTTAGAAGTTTCCAATTTTATAGGAACCAAAAACATATTTAACCCTAAAAAAAATTAAAGTTGAGTTTAATTTATATTTCAAAGGAAAAAAGAGTTTAAAAAAATGTTTAAAAAAAAAAGGAAAAAAGAGTTTAATTTATATCATTGGTACAAATTTTTACATTTATAATTTGTGACCACGTCAATTAATGAGATACGACAAATTGTGTGTTTTTAACTCATTTAATGATCTAATTTAAATTATGCGGCAAAAAACTATTCAAAATATGACGAGTTCACATGATCTAATTTTTTTTTTTGTTCAATTAGCATAGTGACTAGAGCTCACACAATTTAATTGTGGAGAAGTGGAGTGTCCGGGGTTCGAACCCCAGCCCCTTCATATAAAATGCAATATCCCTACCAATTGAGTTAAGCTCAAGAAGATCACATGATCTAATTTAAATGCAGAAAAAAAAAATTGGGACGAACTTTAGAAAAAATTTCAAATAGATAACATAAAAGCATTATGATTCACTTATCACCAGAATCTATTTGTAAGCGCTCAGTGTTCTTTTCGTTGCTAATTTTGACCATGATTGCATAAGCTTACTCATGTGCTCGTGATTTTGCCATGTAAAAAGACCAGAGTGAAAATTAATATGCATAATGGAATCAATGAGCTTTTACATTGAGAAGAAAGATTGAATTTAATTTTGATGGTAATAATCATAAAGCAAAGATGAAATGGAAGGATCGTATGTATATTTTTTATGGAAACAAATTGTGCCCAATCATATTCATATAAGTTTTATGGTTGCAAAGGTAATTGTTTTTTATTTTTTTTCTCATTTTGTTTTTATATAAAATATCAATGTTTAGGGATATAGGCATTGATTGTTTTGTTAAGGGTTTTTTATTCTTGTTTTTACTGAATAAAAAAAAAGTTTCTTGTTTTTTTTCTTCTAAATCAAATGTGTTTGTTCAAGGTAAAACGATCACATAACAAACTTAAACTCTAGTCTTTCTTCGGTCATAAGGATGAACCCTTCAATAACACGCAATGGAATGAGATGAAAGAAAGAACAAAGAGAAGATCTTGAAAAAATGTTTTTGTTCTCATAATACAGCCAGGAAACTTTTCAGGTGTAATAGTTTTTACTTTTCTCTCACGTTTGCTTTTTTATAAAATGGTATGTTTAAGGTTTTGGACATTTATTGTATTGTTAAGGATTTTTTTTCTTTTTTAAAATCAAACACTTATTATTTGATTAAAAAAGAATAAATGAACAAGATACACCCAACCAACAAACATCCACCAACAAAATAACACTTATTATTAAGTTATAATGTTTAAATTACCATAATTTTTTATTAGGAATCTATTTTTAATATTAGAGTGTGACCTCTAATTTAATTGAAACAGCCCTAATCATAAGTGAACAAAGAAATGAATGATAACATAAATAAAAAAGAATGATATATCCTGACAATTATCCAATTAATTATCAATAACATAAAGGGAAAAATATGAACAAAGAAGTGAGAGTTGTTCATACACAACATCTCACATTAAAAGTACAGACATCTCTATCAACAGAAGAAATATAAGCAAAAATGTGATTTTTATCAACGATTTAAGAAATTTCAAAACTCATTCAAACCTGAAGCAGTTTTTTCGAACAATGGATTTAAGATTCTAAATTCATGAATCCACCACAGACTCAACATGTTAAAAAAAATGTGATTTTTTTTAAAATTTGTTAATATTGTTTAAAACTTTTTCTTTTGACGAAATTGTTAATATTGTTTTTAAAAAAAATTGTAATTTAGAAGTATTTCATCAATATAAGTTTTAAAATTTTAAATTGTAGAATTTAGTCTTAAGTTTTGAAATTTTCATAAAAAATAATGTCACTTAATTATATGTTTAGAAAACTTCTTTTAAACCTCGCTGCTCGAAAACACCATGCACTAACCACGCTAAGAGAGACGAAAGTGCGACCCTTTCGTTTTCGTTATAACAACCTTATTTTTTTTTGTCAAAGACCAAAAGCTATGCATTAATTCTCATTAAAGTCATGAAACATGTAGCTGGTAAATTAAAATTGATTGATGATCAAATCCAAACCAACTCACTCATAACTAGGGTGGCATTTAGCATGGGAAATGGAAAGAGTTTCCCACCATGGAAAAGTTAATTTTGACCATCAGATCAACTAAGGAATATAGTTTTATCATACATCCTCAACACCAAATGTTTTTCTCTCTCCTCCATGATTCAATCACCCCACCACCAGCTCTGTGTACTGCAAGATTAGACCAACCATGACCACTATTCAAGAGCTTGAATCACACATTTCTACCACATAGCATCATTTGGTTTTGCACAACTTGGTTATTGTGAATCTG